>Ga0224495_10001263_pt1 | contig 18133 bp, 17 predicted proteins | sample SF_Jul11_sed_USG_FD_168128 | JGI IMG/M metagenome (GOLD analysis project Ga0224495, IMG submission 168128) | Sediment microbial communities from San Francisco Bay, California, United States - SF_Jul11_sed_USGS_4_1 | ecosystem: Environmental > Aquatic > Marine > Sediment | place: USA: California... | reverse complement strand
TTGTTTGACAATACGATACAAAAAAAATATTTGACGCCTGTCTATCTAAAGCGCCCGTAGCTCAGTTGGATAGAGCGTCGGACTTCGAATCCGTGCGTCGGGGGTTCGACTCCCTCCGGGCGCATAGGAGAAAGCGCGAGCGTGGTGAAATTGGTAGACACGCCAGACTTAGGATCTGGTGCCGCAAGGTGTGGGGGTTCAAGTCCCTCCGCTCGCACGGAAAGTATTGCGGGAATAGCTCAGTGGTAGAGCATCTCCTTGCCAAGGAGAGGGTCGCGGGTTCAAATCCCGTTTCCCGCTAAATTTGAGTTTTTAACTTTTAGGTAAAAAGTGTGAAAACAAAAAAATCAAAAGTATCCCTTTATTAAGGGTACTCAATAAACAAACAATGTATGGTTTTCAAAAAATTTAAAAAGGATGTTGTATGGACACAGTAAAAAGCGAAGAATTTTCATTTCAGGCGGAGATGGATCAACTTTTACATCTTTTGATAAACTCCCTTTATACTCATAAAGAAATTTTTCTTAGAGAGCTGATATCAAATGCTTCTGATGCATTGCATAAGATCAGATTTATAGGTTTAACCGAAAAAGAGTATCTTGATCATGAAAAAGAGCTTAAAATTGAAATAACAGTAGATGATAAAGCAAAAACCATACTTATAAAAGACTATGGCATTGGAATGACCCGTGATGAGCTGATAAATAATATTGGCACTCTGGCACGTTCGGGAACTTTGAAGTTTTTAACAGAGATGCAACAAAAAGATGAGAAAAAAAACAGTGATCTTATAGGACAGTTTGGGGTAGGTTTTTATTCTGTGTTTATGGTTGCCCAAGAGGTCTCAGTAAAAACACGTAGTTACACAACTGATAGTAAAGGATATGAATGGAAATCATCAGGAACAAATAAATATATTATATCTGAAGTCAGCAAAGAAGATCGCGGAACTGAAATTTTAATTAAATTAAAAAAAGATGACGAAAACTTTGCTTCTGAGTTTGAGTTAAAGCAAATAATACAAAAATATTCCAATTTTGTTGACTTCCCGGTATTTGTTGGTGCAGATCAGGCTAATAAATCAGCTGCAGTATGGAGAAAGCAGGCATCCCAGGTTACGGAAGAGGAGCGAAAAGAGTTTTATAAATTCATATCGCATGATTTTCAGGATCCCATGGGTCATATACATTTGAATGCTGAAGCTCCCATCGCATACAGTTCACTTTTATTTATACCATCACAACAGAGTCATGATATTTTTCAAAAACCTGATGAGTTTCATATCCATCTTTACGTTAAAAAGGTATTTATACAGAATGACTGTAAAGAGTTGCTTCCACAGTATTTAAGGTTTGTAAAAGGGGTTGTAGATTCAGAAGATCTGGATTTGAATGTTTCGCGGGAAGTGACCCAGCACAGCCCGGTTCTGGCCAAAATTAAAAAAACTTTGACTGGTAAAATTTTAAAATTAATTGAAGGCTGGGCAGAAAAAGATAGTGAAAAATATAAAAAGTTTTATCTGAATTTTTCCAGATATCTGAAAGAAGGAATTGAATCTGATTATGAAAACAGGGACAAGATTATTGAACTTCTTCGTTTTGAAACATCTACGACAGTAGAAAATGAGAGTATCTCTTTTGCAGAATATCTGAAGCGAATGAAGTCAGATCAGAACGATATCTATTATTTATCGGGAAAAAGTAAAACACAAATGATGAATAACCCCAATTTGGAATATTTCAAAGAGGGTGGAATTGAAGTTCTTTTGTTAGATGATATAATTGATGATTATCTGATGCCTATTATCGGAAAATATCAGGAAAAAAATATTGTTAATATTGAAAAATCTGATATTAACATAAAAGAAAAAGAGGATACCAGCGGTATTGCAGAAGAGCAAAAGAAAAACTTGATTGAAGCCATAAAAAAAGTTCTCGGCGATAATCTCGAAGATGTAAAAGAGTCTAAACGACTTGCAAAGAGCCCATGTTCACTGGTAAACAGCAATGCCGGCATGAATTCTCATATGGAACAAATGATGAAAATGATGAACCCTGATTTCAAAGCCGCTAAAAAAATTCTGGAAATCAATTTTAGCTCCCCGATTATTAAAAAGATGGTGGATTTGGTTCCAGGTGAGGTTGATTCAGAAAAGTTCAAGTCTGCTTCGAATGCATTGTACGAGGCTGCGCAGCTTTTAGAAAATCGGCTGGCAGAACCATCGGATTTTGTAAATCGATTCTTTGGTTATATGCTGACTTCTCTTCAGAAATAAGCAGAGAAAATAAAAGAGTACCCGGTTTTTATTTTTTAACTTTTTTGAAGAGGATATAAATCCAGTATTTCAAGAAGTTTTGCGTCCTGATCAATTTCAGTATTGGGCGTAGTCAATAATTTACTTCCTGAAAAAATCGAATTTGCTCCCGCAAAAAAACAAAATGCCTGTTCGCTCTCATTCAATTCATTTCTGCCTGCACTTAAACGGACTCTCGATTCGGGCAGAACTATTCTTGTTGTAGCAATCATGCGTAATAGATCCCAGAAGTTAAATGATGGATCACGTATAACCTCAGTTCCTTCAATGGGTACGAGAACATTGATGGGTACTGATTCAGGCGGGGTTTCCAGTGATAACAAAGAAAGCAGCATATCCATTCGGTCTTCGATTCGCTCTCCCATTCCAATAATTGCTCCAGAACATAATTTTATATCTGCTTTTTGAATATTGGCAATGGTTTCGAGGCGGTTTTCATATGTTCGGGTAGAGATAATTTCGGAATAAAATTCCGGGCCTGTATCAAGATTATGGTTATAGGCACTCAAACCTGCATCTTTCAGTTTTTTTGCCTGTTCCAGGGTAACCATTCCCATTGTTGCGCAAACTTCCAGTCCCATATCTGCGACAGCTTTGATTATCTCCTGTATCGTATCCATCTCCATATCAGGGATGTTTCTCCAGGCAGTTCCGAGGCAAAATCTGTCTGCTCCATTTTTTTTTGCATTCTGTGCCTGTAAAATTATAGTTTCAAGAGGTAAGAGAGCTTCATCCATGACATCTGTTTTATAGTAAAGACTCTGCGAGCAGTATTTACAATCCTCACTGCATCCGCCTGTTTTAATGGAAAGAAGAGATGAAATTTGAATAGCCCTTGGATCGTGATATTCTCTATGCACTTTTGCAGCCTGAAAGACAAGTTCAAGCAGTGGTTGGTTATAAATATTTAATAGTGATGCTCTGTTCAGGTCAGCATCTTTTTCAACAGATTTTTTAGGAGATTGTATCATATACCTAACAAGCGTTTGGAAAGAATCTCACTGTCAATTTGAATATTTCTTCTGTAGGTCAATATATTCACCAAAAATCCACCCATAATTTTGCTTTTTATCTAATACAAAATACCATTTATTTTTAATTCCGGAAACAAGCTCTTCCTTAGAAGCAGTTTTTATTATGATTTGAATAGGATTATTGATTGTATAGATTACTTTCGAATCCAGGGATGGATTTTCTCGAAATCTAACTTTTTCTCCTTTTGTCGAGTGAACATACGAAGATAATAAGTTATTGATACTGAAAATATTATTTATACATTCTGGACTAACCACTTCCCATATATTTTTGTGATCAATTATTTTGAATATACGCGTTAAATCCGAATCTGTTGCTTCATCATGATTTAAATTTTCAAACTGTGTACAATATTCTTTTAAAAAACGTTTAGATTCGGGAAAATATTCAAATTTTTTAAAAAAACTTTCCTTTATAAATATTTTATGAATATCTTTTTCAATTAATATTTTTTCATACTCATAAAAGGGCAATGCCGGGTCTAATATTTTGTTTTCAAAAATACCAAAATTAATTACCGCTCCATAATATAGGAAACGTAATTCTTCCGGATTTTGCTGAAGAAGGTTAAAATTGAGAAGCGAGGCCTTTACCCACTCTTTTTTATTTATATGTTTAATCAGTTTTTCTTCTTCGGTAAGAGAAAATCTTTTCAAGATAAAAAGAGCAAGAAGTGTTGCTGTGATAATGATAAATCCTGCAGAGAGCCATTTAATTTTACTTTTTAAAAAATAAAAGCGACTTCTTTTTTTCATGGCTATAGATTCAGGGAATTTATATGTATTACTCATGCAATATATCCTTATAATATTGATTTTTTTATATATTAAAAATATTTCTGGATTCCGGGGGAGCATTCAGCTCCATCAACTCTTTTATTCTATACATTTTTCCATTTACCATGGTTGCACATACCTTGCCCTCAAAATTATTGCCCAAAAAAGGTGACCATCCTGAACCGCTATAAATGTCATTCTGGTTCATTGTCCATTTTTCATGATTTATAAAGGTTAAATCTGCAAAGTATCCTTCTTTAATTGCTCCTCTTTTTTCAATAGAAAATCGCTCAGCGGAATTGGTGGCCAGAATTTTTGCAGCATATTCCGGTGAGATTTTTTTTTTGAACATTTCTGATATGATCAGGTGAGAGCCCACTTCAAGGGAAGGAATGCCGCTGGCAGGTTCGTAATTTTCCTTAAATTGTTTATTTTCTAACGGGTGAGGAGCATGATCAGTGGCAATCATAGGTATATCTTCTTTCAGTAAAAAACTGTACAAGCGATCTGCACTTTCCTTGTCTCTTAGCGGCGGGTTGCATTTCCATAAAAATTTGTTCTGATAATTTTCAGTGCTGAAAAAAATATGATGAGGTGCTACCTCAAAACTGATTTTACTGTTTTTAAGCATCTCTATCTCTTCCGGAGTGGAAATATGGGCAATATGGAAATTTCCCCCCGATCGGTTGTGTTTTTCAATGATTTTTTTTGTTGAGCTGATCGCTGCCTCTTTTGAGCGAATCAGGCTATGGTCCATAATAGTTCTTAATGGTCCATATTTTTTATTGTTGTATTGAATAATGGTTTCATCTTCCGAATGAAATACTACCGGTTTGGGTGAAGAGGCTAGTTCAAGAGATTCTATATTTTCAAGTAACAGAGAGCCGGTAGTAGACGCCAAGTATACTTTAATGGCCTTAATCCCGGGTGACTCTATCAGAAAAGCAATATTTGAAGAGGTTAAACCTCCAAATAGTCCATAGTTTATTAAAGAATGGGATTTCACATGATCTATTTTAATTAAAAGGGCTTCGTGGTTTATAATTGGCGGGTTGTTATTGGGCATTTCGAGAATTGTGGTTACACCCCCGGCGAGAGCGGCCTTTGAGCCCGTGAACCAGTTTTCTACCTCGGGTTTACCCGGAAATCGGAAATGTACGTGGGGATCAATAAAGCCAGGCATGACATGTTTATTACTGTATTCATTATTTACCTCAATCTGATCTCCCGTGGAAAGATCTTCGCCTATCTTTTCAATAATTCCTGAAGAGGTGTTTACTAATATATCGCAGGTGATAAAATCTTTTTCACAAGGAAGGATCGCATGAACAGATTTAAATAAAATTTTTTCTTTCACGCTTTACTTTCAAAAATTGTTAAGCAAGGCATCAACAAATTTTTATGGTTTAACAGATTATATCGATATTTTTTTACTTTAAAAACTATCACATCTCTATACATTGGTAAGAGATTCGGCGAAAAAAATTGGAAAACAAATGAAATTTACTGTAAAAAAATCTGAAATGGAAAAAGCAATGGTTCAGATCGATACCATAGTTCCAGGACGGGATACTCAGACCTTATTATCCAACGTTTTAATTCTTATAGAAAACAGCAATATTAAAATAACAGCTTCTGATATGGAGTCAACAGTTCGTATAACCCTGGATGCCGAGAATTGTACTAATGGTGAATTAATTGTAAAGGCCCGCAAGCTATCTGAAATTTCTAGACAGATTAATTCTGATAAAATAGTTTTTACTGCAGAAGATAGTGATGAAACTGATGAAAAAAACGATGAAAAAATGTATCGCATTAAACTGGAAGGAAATGGTGCAAAAGCTGCAAGATTTCGAATGTCAGGTTTTGACAGGTCACACTTTCCTGATTTAAATGAGATTTCGAGGGAAAAGTTATTTCAGATTCCCGGTGATATATTAACAGAGATGATTTCAAAAACATTTTATTCTATTTCACAGGAAGATAATCGTTATATTTATAATGGTCTCTTTTTTTCATCTAAAGGAAACCGGTTAACTATTGTCGGAACCGATGGAAGGAGACTGGCCGCAATTACAAGAGAGTTACCCAAACCCGTTTCTATTGGAAATGACGAGAATGGTGATGTAGTTGTTCATGCAAAAGCAATTCGTGAATTGCAGAAGATTATGAATGTTCAAAACGAAGTGCATTTTGGAATAGAGCAACGTGATATATTTTTTAGAATTGAAAATGCTGAATTATCAAGTCGGTTGCTTGAAGGAAAATTTCCGGACTATAACAAGGTTATTCCGGGTGATGCAACCATATGGTTTGATATAGACCGCGATGTGCTATTAAATGCAATAAAACAGATTATGGTTATGACTGAACAGCCGTCTCATCAGGTAAAAATGTCGATTACTGCGGCGAAGGTTGTGATGATGGCAAATACCCCGGATGTGGGCGAAGCAGAAATTGATTTACCCGTCAGCGTTCATGGGGATGATCTCGAAATTGGTTTTAATGCAAATTATTTTCTGGATATTTTAAAAAGCATATCATGTTCCCGCGTAAAACTGAAATTTATTGATGCGGCCCGGCCCATTGTATTTGAAGACCCAGATGATAAAGATTTTATAGCTCTTGTTATGCCGATGAAAATTTAAAATGACCGAATCCCATCCGGTTGATATATATATAAATCAAATTCAGCTGAAAAATTTCCGCAAATACGAAGATGTTTCTATTGATCTTTCCTATCCTCTGGTAATAATCACCGGTAAAAACGGAAGTGGAAAAACATCCATTTTGGAAGCAATCACTCTGATGAGTACTCTGAAATCATTTAGAAATGTATCAGATCGTGATATGATTAAATTTAATAAAAATTTTTATACGATCACTCTTGATTTTTTTTCAGAATTTGAAAATAAATTACATATGGGATTTGCTCTGGAAGAGAAGGGTCGAAAGCAGACAAGGGTAATGAGTAAAAACAGGGAAAAAATTGAAAAGATCAAAGATTTTATCGGATTATTCAATGCAGTTGTTTTTTCTCCCGATGATTTGCAGATTGTGGAGAGATCGCCCAGTGAAAGAAGAAGCTATTTTGATTCAGTTATTTCCATGGTATCATCAGATTACATTTCTAACCTGCAAAAATATAAAAGAGTAATTCAATTAAGATCAAAAGTCTTACATGCACCATCGGTTGATGACAACTATTTGAAGGCCATGGACAAAGAGCTTATATATCTGGGCAGTGCTATTCAACAAAAAAGGGTAGATTTTGTTTCTAAATTTAAAGAGGCTTTCAGGAATTATATCTCTATCATTTCCAATGGGTGCGACAGCTGGTTTCTGGAATATTCTCCTTCTATTGTATCAGGGGAGTGTCAGGATGTTTATTCATCAGAAATTCAGAAAAGCAGACTCAATGATAAAAGGTTACGGCAGACAACCCGGGGAATACATCGTGATCGTTATTATATATATGACTCAGGCAATGAAAATTCCGAACTTCAGATTTCTGCCTCACAGGGGCAAAAAAGAAGCGTAGTTTTAGCATTAAAAATGTCTCAATATGAATTCAGTATCAAGGAAAAGGGAATGAAGCCTGTTTTGTTAATAGATGATGTATTAACAGAACTGGATGATTACCGAAAAAGTTCTTTTATTCATTTTCTAAATCAAACGGGGCAGACGATTATCACAACTACAAGTGCCGATCATTTAAATGTTTATTTAAATCAAGTGGGAAGCAGATGCGATTATATTGTATATGAATTTAATGCAGATGGGAGTGGTTTAAAAATATTGGATAATAGACGCTCTTATGAAAGATAATACAATAAATCCATGGGGTGATCAATTATTTTAGTGGCACCATTTTGAACAAGATCTGATACCGGGCGATATCCCCAGGAAACCCCGATCGGAGTTACCTCCGCAGAAATAGCAGTTTTTATATCGGATCCACTATCACCAACAAAGAGACAATTATTTTTGTCGATATTAAAATCTGAAATAATCTGATTTAGAGTGTAAGGGTCCGGTTTTCTGGGGATATTTTCCTTTGACCCCAGAACCGGTTGAAACTTCCATTTTCCTAAAACTGACTCTGTTATTTTTTTGGTAAAATAGTCCTGCTTGTTGGATAATATCGCCAGTTTGATTTGTTTTTCTGTTAACGAATTGAGCAGCTGGTCAATGGATGGATAAATTTTAGTCTGTTTATCATAACAGTGCTCATAAAATTCGAAAGTTTTTTTTAATATTTCCTGAATCAGGTCTGCAGATGCAGATGAGGGGGCTGCTTTTTTAACGACAGTTAATAAACCATCACCGACCATTTCTGAATAACTTTCCAGAGGCGATGGAGGCAAATTAAAAAAATTTAATGCGCCATTTACTGCTGTTCCAATATCGTATATGGAGTCGACAAGTGTTCCATCTAAATCAAATATAATTGCCTTGATTGCCATATATTATGCGGGGAAGCATTTATGCTTCCCCGGTATTGTTTACTTTGTTTTATCGGTAAGAGTTTTTAAAAATGTTGTTATTTGAGATATATCCTGTTCGGATATTTCTTTGCCTAATTGATGATAGGCCATTTTTTTAACAGCATCTTCCAGAGTTGCAATTGACCCATCATGAAAGTACGGACCGGTTATTGCAATATTTCGAAGAGATGGAACTTTAAATACTTTTTTATCTTCTTCTTTTTTAGTGACCGCAAATCTACCCATATCTGATGTGTTATAATCGTTTATGGCTCCCAGTTTTTGATAACTATTTCCTCCCAGTAATGGACCATTGTGGCATCCATTGCAACCGGTATCGATAAAAGTTTTTAATCCTGTTTGTTCATCTGGAGATAATGCTTTGGCATTTCCATTCATAAAATCATCAAAGCGATCAAGAGTAATAAGGGTACGTTCAAATGCAGCAATTGCATCTGCAAGATTATCATATGTTAATGGATCTTTCTGATCAGGAAATGCCTTGCTGAATAATTCAGAATATTCTGGAATGGATTTTAGTTTTTCCATTACTTCTTTGGCATCTTTCATTCCCATTTCGATGGGGTTTAATATCGGACCTTTCGCTTGGGCTTTTAAATCTGCAGCTCTTCCGTCCCAGAATTGGGCAATATGAAATCCTGCATTTAAAACAGTCGGAGCATTTCTGCCTCCTTTTTGACCTTTAATTCCTGTTGAGGTTGGCGCATTGTCGGTTCCAGAACCCTTACCTTCAACATTATGACATGAATTACATGATACGGTATTGTCAGATGATAAGCTTTTTTCAAAGTATAACTTTTTACCCAGTGAAATTTTCTCAGCGCTCTCATTTGCTGATCCCGGCATTTCCACAGGAATTGTACCAAAAATATCTTTAGTCTGATTCATAAGCTCAATCGTTTGTTTGGATGGACCACAATAGGTAATTAATGTTGCCATTAAAACACTTAATACTGTAAGCAATTTTCTCATTTTATCTCCTCTTAATAATACTTGAAAGATTTTTTAATTTATATTATCTATAAATCCCTTATTATAAATGTTCAAATTTCAATTTTTAAATTCTTAATTCCATTATTTTCAAATTCAGTCTGGTATTTTTCGATCAACAACTTTTCAGCCTCCATTCTCCTTGAGGAGTCCATTTTTAATATCTCTTCCAGTCCGTATTCTTCGATTAGACTTTTTTTCGTTAGACGATCAATTAACTCCTCCCAAAAACAATTTTCTTCATAATCATCCAGATAATTATTAATCACTTCATCTTCGTGAAGTACATTAGTTGGGTAATACCTTTTTTCTGTTTCATTATATTGAATAAGGTTTTGAAAGGCTTTTCTCTCTTTTGCTTCCTGAAAAATCAATTGTTCAATCTCTTTTAAAGAGGTTTCTGTCTGCTGAAAATTTGCATCAGCAACCCACATCCCCAGATAAGTTAATTTTATTAGTTTTTCAAACTGATCATCACTTATATTTAACACCATTGAATGTTAATGTATATAAATATTACAAATAGACTACAAATTTGTTAAAAAAAATAAAATAAATTTCATGTAATTTACACTATGATTCAACTATTTATTTGGTATATGTATGAAGAGATTGATTTACTGTATTTTTATCTTTTTTTTTGTGCAATGTCGTAGTAAAGCAGACAATTTAATTCAATTCATTGAGCAAAAAAATGGTGTTAAAATATCGACAGTTTATGAAACCAAGAGCTATAATATAAATCGTGATGCTGTTTTTGAGAAGATAATTGTATACTCGGTGGAAAAGGGGATAGAAAAAACTGAGAGCTGGCATCTGGCAGTTGTTCAAAATCAGGAAAATAAAAATCTCTTACTCAGAGATGTAGATTTGCAGGGAGTGATCAGAATTTTAAAATTATCTTTTATTAAAAATGGCTTTGATTACTCGCATATTTTACTGGTTGTTGAGAAAGATACTGGTATAGAAATGCACATTCTGGATGATCAAAAGTTTGTCCAGGTAATTCCTCTAAATAAAGAGTACTTGAAAGATATTTATCTGGAAGATTCTGCAGGAGGGGAAAAAATGGTTATTAATAATGAAATATGGAAATTTGATTCCTTTTGCTATAATCACTATGCTGTTGATGAGGCTGTTCCGTTTCTGGAAAAAATCGAAAATAATGGTGAAGATTCGTGGATTATCCTTAAAAATGTGGGAGCCTTTAGCCAAAGAGCATTTGTTACTCTCGAATTTCCAGGGTATAATGACAAGAGTTTATCCGAAGCTGTTGAGTTAAAATTTGATATTCCCAATGTACAATATCTCGAAGTTGGGTCACCTTTGCATATGATGAATGGTTCGAATAGCAGCTCTTTATATCCCTCCATAGAGGTTATGAAGGAACCATTTGTATCTGATGTAAAGATACGGCTTCCGGTAAAAATTCATAAATTCCCGGATAAAATGTTCATAAGAGTTGCTTATATTATTAATAATGTGGTAAAACACTGGCCCGATGCCCGTTCTAATAATGTTAATTGCGGCCAAATTAAAAAAGGTCAGCAAGGTTATGATGCATTTGTCTATCAATTCGAATAATAAAAAACAATGGGTGGTGCAGAAGAAAATCTAATTGCTGATGAACTTCGGGTAGACAATAAAGCTCTGCGCTTTGCCCCGGAAATTTACGTTACTCTTGAACGCATGCCATTGATCGCAGTTCATCCATTGGGCTATGAATTCAAATCGAATAAAATTATTTTTAATCACTGGCCATCCATAGAAGAATGGAGAGATATTTTTAAATTATATCCTTTTAAAGATGAATTAATATTTGCTAAATATATAAAAAAAATTTTTGCATGGACTGCATTAAATGATAAAGAGCCGCTAAAACTGATTTTAAAAAGTCAGGGATATTCTGAAAATCGTCTTGATGATCTTTTATTTCTGGGGTCAGAAAATTCTCTTTTAGAAAATTTTTGGTTAAAAAACATACCAGTGAAACTGTTAAAAATTCTGATGAAAGAGGAACAAAATTTCTTAACAGAACTTCTGAAGATTTCGGATAATTACAGAATACGGGATAATGTTTTTAAAGAGTTATTGTATGACTGGATTGATTTAAATGAACATGAAAAATCGGTTGCAATAACCAGGATGTTGGAAATTGGATCTGAGGAAAACCAGGATAGTTATTTTTTGTTGAATGATAAATTCAGAACCTGTATAAAAAAATTACGCTATCCTTTGTTAAGCTTGTTTAATGAAGAGATTGGTTGCATTATTTCCAGATTACCTGCTGGATATTCGATTCTATATGATGAAAGGCTTGAAAGAAAAGAGATTACTTTATCGTTGAGCATGGATTTGAGTGGTAACAAACTAAAGAAGAAAATTCCATCTCAAAGCGAATGGCTCCTTATCGAAGAAATAATTAAAAATCTGGAAACTATTTTTAATAAGAGTATTTGAATAAATTAATATTGATTGACGTTTCGAATCGAAGAATAAAATATATAACTATGAAGGAAGAAACAAAAGACTTGGATCTGAAAAAATTGGTTAAAAAAAGAACCAAAATATTTATAATTACAGGATCAATAATGTTTTTGGTTTATACCCTGCATTTATATTTAAGCTATCAATCATTTTATTTTATTACCGGTTTATTTGAGGGTGATATAATCGTAATTTCCCGAACTGTACTCACAGCTTTTACTGTTACAGGCTGGATTATTTTGTTTCGTCTTGTTCGAAAAATACCATAATCTTTTAGTTGATTCAAATTTATATGAATCAACTTTGTTATGATAGATCAACTTATAAAATTCAAGTCAAATTAAGTGGTTATATTATACGCTCATTTCCCCCATCAATGGGTATTTGAGCTCCGGTTGTTTTTGAAAATGCTGAAGAACAGATTGTCCGGACAAGTTCTGCTACATTATGGCTCGTAATTGTTGTTTTCAATATATTGTTACTCTGGTACTCTTCAATGCTCATATTATATTGAGCGGCTCTTGATTTAATGGTCTTTTCATTCCAGATACCCGTATCAAATACCTGGTTAGGGTGGACTGTATTTATTCGAATCTGGTCTTTTCCCCACTCCATTGCTACAATTCGGGCAACCTGAGTCAATGCAGCTTTGGATGCGGAGTATGCTGAAGCACCTGGTCCAGGAGCGGGTACATTTTTCGAACCTATGACTACCACCCGACCTCCAGATGGTGCATGTTTAAGAAACGAATAACAATTTTTTAGCAATGCGATGTTGGCGTTGAGATTTATTCTAAAAACATTTTCCCAGTAATCCATATTCATCTCTTTTATTAACTTACTTTCAGGAAAGATACCTGCATTAAGGATCAGCATATCAATTCCGCCAAAATCAAGAATTGCTTTTTGAATTATTGTTTTTACTTTTTTTTCATCAATCAGGTCACATTGATAACCTTTGAAGTGTGCGGATTTAAACAGGGTCTCTATATGCGGATTCATATCTATGCCTATTACAACAGATCCATTTTTTAACAAGTTTTCGGAAATCGCTTTTCCAATGCCGCTTGCCGCTCCGGTGACAAGGGCAATTTCTCCTGAAAATTCCCCTTTAGATGTTTGTTTTTTGAGCTTGGCCTGTTCGAGCGACCAGTATTCCATTGCAAACAGATTCTGGGTAGAAATGGATTGGTAGCTTTCTAAAAGAGAGGCTCTTTCTATAATATCAATTGTATGATCATATATATCTTCGATAATTTGCACATCCTGTATATTTTTACCGGCACATAACATTCCCAGATGAGGATCCAGAATTACCCGGGGTGCACTGTCTAATATTTCCAGAGATTGAAACTTCTTTGAATGGTACTCAAAATATTTTCTGTAATTTTCAGAAAATTTATCAATATCCTGTCCGATCATTGGAGTCATTTTGGTTCGTATAATATGGTCTGGTGTAGCAGGCCCGGACTGAGATTTTAATACCAGTTTTTTATCATTCGAAAATTGCAAGGTTTTTTTGGTCCGGACACTTTTTAATAAAAAAGGTGTTCCGGTAACCGCTGATATTTTTTTTCTCATCTGTGCAATGGTTATAAGTTGTTCAGTTTTAAGAGGTATCTCCTTATATTTGTATGAAATATTCCAGCAGTTTGATTTTTTGAGAAAACTTTCGGCTTTGCTGATACATGAAATCATTTTTGAGTAGCTTTCCCGCGCGCTATTACCAAATGTAAATACACCATGGTTTAATAAAATTATAGACTCATAATCAAGGATATTTTCGGTGTTGATTATTTTATATAAGTATCGGGCCAGGTCAAAACCGGGCATAATATACGGAACTATTAAAGCCCTATGCCCATAGATTTTTTTAATTGTTTTTTCTCCTGAAGGTGTGTTTGTAATGGAAATAATTGCATCTGCATGGGTGTGATCAACATATTTGAAAGGTAAAATTGCGTGCAATATTGATTCAACGGATGGAGCAGGTGAGCCGCTTCTGATGACAGAGGTAGCAAGCTCACTTACCATTTCCAGGTCTGTCAGCTTTTCAAGGGTCGCAAGTTTTTTAGTTTTTTCAAGCGATAGGGGGGTAAATCCTTTTGCTTCTATGGTGGCTAGATTCCATCCGCTTCCTTTGATATATAAAATTTCTTCAGGTTCCTGAAAAATATTTTTTTCAATGCTTTTAAGTGAAGTATTGCCTCCGCCATGTAATACGAGGGAGCTCTCTTTTCCGAGGAGACGGGATGTATAAACTCTCATATCGAGTTCAGTTTTCAAGTTTTCTGCAATTTTATTATCCCATAAATTTTTCATTTGGGATTAAATTGAATTAATGTTAATGCGGTAAATATTTTTTAATATGCAGGTTTATAGAAAAAAAACATAAGGTTTTCATGTTTATCGTTCTTGAAGGAGTGGATGGATCGGGAAAAAGTACATTAAGCAGTGCATTGAATCAGCAATTGCAACAAAACTATGCAACCATTCATCTAAAAGAACCTACGGACACAACGATATATGCGAAAAAAATTAAAAAGATTCTGAGTGGAAATACCATGAATGAGGAGATTCGGGTTGAGCTTCTGGAACTTTTTTATCAGGATCGTCTCTGGAATATAGAGCATAATATTAAACCTGCCCTTGATAACGGTAAGATCGTCTTATGTGATCGTTTTTATTATTCAACAGCAGCCTACCAGGGAATAAATCCGGAGGATGCAATGCGTATTGCACATTCCTATTGCAGCAACGAAAAAATTATTCAACCAGATATAATTTTATTTTTAAATATTTCACCAGAAAATTCTTTAAAAAGAGTTCATGCACGAAAGGAAGAGATCGCTGTATTTGAAAAAATTGATTTTTTAACCCGGGTAAGTAGAAATTATCTTTATTTGTTTTCAGATGATCTTTTTAAAGAAACTGTTTTTACCATTAACGCAGGGCTTGAGCAACAGGATATTTTTAACCAATGCTATCAATTGATTCTGGAAAAGTTGACAAAATAAATATTTTCACCTTCCATTCGTTTAACTCTTTCAAAAAAGCTTACAGGTCTTTTGGGAATTTCTGTAAGGACTACTTTTGCACCAGATCTGTTTTTCCAGTCACCTGAATTTTCGAGGAGATCGCAGACACTTTCCATATAAGGCCAATAATCTGTAGCAAATTCAATTTCAGCATTTGTCTTTGTGATTCTGAGTAATTCGTTTAAAAAAGATTTTGTAAAGAATCGATGTTTTGTGTGCCTGGTTTTTGGCCAGGGATCAGGAAAGTTTATAACTACCTTGTTAAAACTCTCTTTTTGAAAAATCGATTCAAAATACCACTCTATGTCACACACCATCCATCGGATATTTTTTATTTCCTCATTTTTTTGATTTCGGGCAGAGCGGACAACTCTCTTTTTTTTCTTTTCCAGAGCAATGATCATCTGATCTGGATTTAGTTTTGCATATTCTCTGGTAAATTCTCCCCATCCGCTTCCAATTTCGAGCGTAAACTTTGAAAAATCAGTGTAATCTTTTGTCATTTGAAGAGGAAAATTCTGGGGTAAAAAAGGAATTATATATTCTATTCCTTTTATGGGTTTTGAGGGTGTTTTTTTTATTAATATATTTACAAGTTTTTCTTGAATCCGGGCATCGATCATATTAATTGTTTATGGTAATTATAGGTTGAGTGAACTATTGAGCCTGCGGTTCTCGTGTCAGGTTTCAATATGATATTACCATCGAAAGTATGAAAAAGTACATCAAGCGAATCCGAGATTTTACTGATAATTCTTAATCCTTTTCCGAATTTTTGATGAAAATTTTTAGTTTGATCTTTCCGTTTAAACATGGTTTTACGGTAATTTTCCAGACTTTCAAAGAATTCTCCGGGTGTATCACCCATGGGTAAAACAGTTTTTAAAAAATTAAGGTCAATTCCTTTTCCAAAATCGAATACTTTAAGATCAATTATCTGAGAATCATAATGAAATCGTAAAATTACGGGTTCGAGATTATCGGATTTTTCAATAGTAGCAAGAATCGCATTTGAGAGAATTTCATCGATTAATATCAGAATTTGAATTCTATGAATATCTTCAATTTTTCTTTTTTTCAGTTTCCGGTCAATTTTATTGCTGATGGAATGTATATATTTTAGTCTGGGTGTGATTATGGCAATAATTTCAAAGAAATCATCTTTTTCTCTGTTTAAAACAGTTACTTCTTTTCTATAGAAATTTTTTATTAAACTTAACATTGCAGATAAAGAACAATTAAGATTTATCTTCGACAGAGTCAATAATTATTCATTTGTTGCGCAATGGTTAATAGAGTATTCTAAATGTTGTATAACCTTTTCTCTTTCCAGAAGTTCTACAAAAACAGGAAGTTCCAAGCCTGTCAGTTTCCCTGTTATCCCTGCCCGAAGAGGCATAAAGAGCTCCTTGCCCTTTACAGATAATTTCTTGCTTATGGTTTCCGCTATTGTTTTGGTTGTTTTTTCTTCAATTTTCTCAACTTGTTTGAATTCGCTTAAAAATTCTTTTAATATTTGCAGGCTTTGATCTTTTTTAAGCCAGGCCATTGCATCGCCATTAATGTTAAATTCATCACTGTAAAAATCAGTTATGTAATTTGTTAATTGTAAATAGTAATCAGTATAAACACGCAAGGCAAGCAATACTGCTGTTAACTTTTTATTGTCTTTGTTTACCTCGTTTTCGGTAATTTTTTTTGAATTCCTGATAAATGGTAAAGCATGCTTAATATAATCATCAACTTCTTCACCTCTGATATGAAGATTTGAGATCCAGTTTAATTTGGATTTTTTAAACAGATAGGGCTCAAGCTCAATTGCGCTAAGTGAACTTAGTTCAATATCTTTGACGAGATTCAGGTCAAAAACATCAAACATGGAGGGACTTTTGGAACATCGAGTAATGTCAAACTGCGATATGATTTTATCAACAGTCATAAGCTCATTTCCATCTGGTGGCGACCAGCCCAGTAGCGAGATATAATTAATAAAAGATTCGGGGGAATAACCAAGATCCCGGAAGGCTGTAATGGCCGTGGCTCCATGTCTTTTCGATAATTTTTTATGATCGCTTCCTACAATTTCGCTGACATGAGCCCACACTGGTTCAGACCAGTTGAATGCCTGATATATTGCGATCTGGCGTGGAGTATTGGATAAATGGCCAACCCCTCTGATAACATGGTTAATATCCATTAGGTGGTCATCAACGACTACTGCAAAGTTGTATGAAGGGTAATTGTTTGATTTAATTATGATGAAATCTCCAATTAATGATGAGTCAAATCGAATCTCCCCCTGAACAACATCAGTTACTATGATTTCATGGTCGGGAGTTTTAAAGCGAATAGTAAAGGAGTGATTGTGACTCAATTTTTCACTGATTTCCTCCTGGGTGAGATTTGCGCACTTTTTATCATAGACAGGCGGCAGTCCCATTGCCTCTCTTTTTTTCTTTTTGATTTCGAGCTCTTCAGTTGAGCAGAAGCATCGGTATGCATGCTGGCTTTCGAGAAGAAGGTGCGCATGTTCCAGATAAATATTCAGACGCTCTGACTGACGGTAACTTTCGTGCGGGCCTCCTACTTCCGGACCTTCATCCCATGTCAAATTGAGCCATTTTAAAGATTCAAGCATCTGGTGGTAGCTTTCGTCAGTTGACCTTTCAACGTCCGTATCTTCAATGCGAAGAATAAATTTACCTTTTTTGGCTTTTGCATAAAAATAGTTAAAAAGAGCGGTTCGTGCTCCTCCTACATGGAGATAACCGGTGGGAGATGGGGCAAATCTGGTACGTACTTCACTCATGATCCAGTGAAAATTTTTTAATCACATCGTCAATTCAACTCACTTTTTTAACTATTCAGTCCGGGGAGATATGTTACTTTTTTGTTGCTCTGAAAACGGGGCTTCAATCAATGCTGATTTAGCCAAAACAAGTATTGAGGAGAAGCCCCATGAAAAGCTATCAAAAAGAGATTCAG
>Ga0224495_10001262_pt1 | contig 18145 bp, 20 predicted proteins | sample SF_Jul11_sed_USG_FD_168128 | JGI IMG/M metagenome (GOLD analysis project Ga0224495, IMG submission 168128) | Sediment microbial communities from San Francisco Bay, California, United States - SF_Jul11_sed_USGS_4_1 | ecosystem: Environmental > Aquatic > Marine > Sediment | place: USA: California... | reverse complement strand
CGTCGGGGGCGAACGACGGGGCCGCAAGATAGATGCTGCGCACCGTCGGCGGCAGACGTTCGATCAGCACGCGGCACAGCATGGTCTTGCCGCTGCCCACCTCGCCGCTCACCTTGACGATGCCCTCGTCGTTGAGAATTGCATACAGCAGCGCCTCGAGCGTTGCGCCGCGCTCGGCGCCGACGAAGAAGAAGTCGGTGTGCGGCGTGATGCGAAACGGTGCTTCGCGCAGACCGAAATGATCGAGATAGACGCTCACGGCGCGCGGATGCAACGGATGAAAGACTGCTCGAGGTCTGTCGCCGGATAGCGCGCGCGCAGCTCGGCGGGCGCGCCGCGAAAAAGAATCCGTCCTTGCTCGAGGATCGCGAGCGAGGCACACAGTTCCTCGATGTCGGCGAGCACTTGCGAGGTGAAAAGAAGCGTGCGGCCCTGCGCGGCAAGGCGCGCGAGCACCGTTTTGACCGCCACCCGGCTCGCCGGATCAAGCCCGCTCATCGGCTCGTCGAGCACATACAGGTCGCGTTCGACGAGCAGGCAGGCAATCAAACCGAGCTTCTGCGTCATGCCCTTGGAGAGCTGGCGCACCGGTCGCGCGAGCGCCTCCGCCTCGAGCTCCAATTCGGCGCACAGACGCCGGATCGATTCCGGCGCGGGCGGCGCACCGGCAAGGCGCCGGGTCATCTCGATGAACTCGCGCCCGAGCAGGTAGTACGGCGGCACGAAGCGCTCAGGCACCGAGGCCAGGCGCCGGCGCGCCTCGGGTTCGCGGTTCGACACACCAAACAGCTCTATCGTTCCCCGCTCGGGCCGCGACAAATCGAGGATGCACTTGATGAGCGTCGTCTTGCCGGCGCCGTTCGCGCCGACCAGGCCAAAGGCGGCTCCCGCCGGCACGTCAAGATCCACGCCCGCGAGGATTTCGCGGGCGCCGAACTTTCTGACGACTCCGCGCGCGCGCAGCGCGGGGGGCGGGGCGGGAGAACCGACTGAATTTCCGCTCATACCGGCACTCTATAGGCAGATGCGCCCGACGTGCAAAGCGCTCTGTCCGGACGGCGCCGGGCGGTCGCCTGCGCCCCCCGTTTCGTGACCTTTCGCACCATGGCGCGACGCCCGCCCAGGGGCCAGGCGACGGCGTCCAGTAGAATGCAGCCTTTTTCCAGGGTTCCATTTATCGTGGCACACGGGGACGGCGTCGCGCAGGCGGTCGAGATACGCGAGGTTTCATTTGCTTACGACACCGGGCGTCCGGTGCTGAGTGACGTGAGCCTCACGATCCCGCGCGGCAAGGTGATCGGCATCATGGGGCAGTCGGGCTGCGGCAAGACCACGCTGCTGCGCATCATCGCCGGGGTGCTCCGGCCGACGCGCGGCACGGCAAGCGTCCTCGGCACCCTCACCCGCGACCTCGACCAGGACGGCCTGTACGCGATGCGCCGCAGCATGGGCATGCTGTTCCAGTTCGGCGCGCTATTCACCGACATGTCGGTCTACGACAACGTTGCCTTTCCGCTGCGCGAGCACAGCGACCTCCCCGAGGAGCTGATTCACGATCTGGTAACGATGAAGCTGGAGGCGGTGGGGTTGCGAGGCGCCGCGCGGCTGATGCCGGCCGAGCTCTCGGGCGGCATGGCGCGACGCGTGGCGCTCGCGCGCGCGATCGCGCTCGACCCGCAGCTGATCCTCTACGACGAGCCTTTTACCGGGCTCGACCCGATCTCCTTTGGCGCGATCGCACGCCTGGTGCGCAAACTGAACGACACGCTCGGCGCGACCTCGATCATCGTCAGCCACGACGTCGAGGAGTGCCTCGACCTGGTTGACTATCTGTATTTCGTATCTGCCGGCCGGATCGTCGCCGCAGGCACCGGCGCCGAGATCCGGCGCTCGCGCGAGCCCTTCGTCGAGCAGTTCGTCAATGGTCTGCCCGATGGCCCGATCCCGTTTCACTACCCTGCGCCCGACTACGGCAGGGATCTCGTCACCACCGGAGACTGACCGATGCAAGCCTTGCGCGCGTTCATCGAGAGCCTCGGCCACCGCGTCAACGGCATGGTGCTGCGGCTGGGTTTCGCAAGCCGGTTCTTCTTCTATATGCTGCTGCATTCGGGAACCGCGATGCGCCGCTTCCGGCTCACGCTGCGCGAGATCTATTTCGCCGGCGTGCTCTCGCTCATCATCATTCTCGTCTCGGGCACTTTCGTCGGCATGGTGCTCGCGCTGCAAGGCTACGAGACGCTGCAGCGCTTCGGCTCGACCGAAGCGCTCGGCATTCTGCTCGCGCTGTCGCTGGTGCGAGAACTGGGGCCGGTGGTCGCGGGACTGCTCTTTGCGAGCCGCGCCGGCTCGGCGATCACCGCCGAGATCGGCCTGATGAAAGCCACCGAGCAGATCGCCGCGATGGAGATGATGGCGGTCGATCCGATCGCGCGCGTGATCGCGCCGCGCTTCTGGGGGGGCGCGATCTCGATGCCGCTGCTCGCGGCGCTCTTCTCCGCGGCGGGTATCTTTGGCGGCTACCTGATCGGGGTACAGTTGATCGGCATCGACGAGGGCGCGTTCTGGTCGCAGATGCAGGCCGCGGTCGACGTGCGCAAGGACATCGTCAACGGCGTCATCAAAAGCGTGGTATTCGGCATCGCGGTATGCTGGATCGCGGTGTTCGAGGGCTACGACGCGCCGCCCACCGCCGAGGGCGTGTCGGGTGCGACCACGCGCACGGTGGTGACCTCGTCGCTGGCGATTCTTGCGCTCGACTTCGTTCTCACCGCATTCATGTTTACCGGAGGCAATGGCTTATGAACCGTTCAATCATGGATTTGTGGGTCGGTGTGTTCGCCGCGGCCGGGTTGCTCGCGCTGCTGTTTCTCGCGCTCAAGGTGGGCAATCTCGCGTCTTTCTCCACCTCGCAAACCTATGCGGTCGAGGTACGGTTCGGCAATATCGGCGGACTCAAGGTGCGCGCGCCGGTGAAGAGCGCCGGCGTGGTGGTCGGACGCGTGGCGCGCATCGGATTCGACTCTGACAGCTACAAGGCGGTCGTCACGCTCAACATGGACGGCGCGTATCGCTTTCCGAGCGACAGCTCGGCGAAGATCCTCACCGCCGGTCTGCTCGGCGAGCAGTACATCGGCATCGAGGCGGGTGGTGACAGCGCCATGCTCAAGGGCGGTGACCGTATCCGGCTCGCGCAGGACGCGGTGGTGCTGGAGAACCTGATCGGCCAGTTCATGACGAGCCAGGCGGCCAATGGAAAGGGCGCGAGCAAGTGATGCGCGGCGATCGCGCCGCGCGGGCCTTCGGCGCCGCGCTCGCACTGGTGCTCGCCGCGGGCTGTGCGACCGGCAGGGATCCGCGCGATCCCCTGGAAGGATTCAACCGCGCGATGTACCGCTTCAATGACGGCGTCGACCAGGCGATCGCCAAACCGGTGGCCACCGCGTACAAGGCGGCGGTGCCGGACCTGATGCGCGATTGGGTGCGAAACTTCTTCGCCAACATCGGCGACGTGTTCATCGGCGTGAACAACCTGCTGCAGGGCAAGCCGATCGACGCGCTCAGCGACTGGGCGCGCGTGGGCTTCAATACCACCTTCGGCCTGCTCGGGATCGCCGACGTGGCAAGCGAGCTGGGCATCGACAAACACAACGAGGATTTCGGCCAGACGCTCGGCGCCTGGGGCGTGCCCTCCGGTCCGTACGTGGTCCTGCCCTTCTTCGGTCCGAGCACGCTGCGCGACACTGCGGGCCTGACGGCCGACACGCTCACCGACCCGCTGACCCGACACAAGCCGGTCAGGGAGCGCAACGCCGCGACCGCGCTGCGCTATACGGGCGTACGTGCCGACCTGCTCGGTGCGAGCGATATACTTGACGAAGCGGCGCTCGACAAGTACAGCTTTCAGCGCGACGCCTGGTTGCAGCGCAGACGCAGCCAGATCTACGATGGCTCACCGCCGCGTGAGGCGGACCCGGCGGCCGAGTCCGGCGAAAATGGCGCAGGCGCTGCCGTCGAGCGTTCGCCTGCGACACCTGATAATTGAAAAGGAAACACATGAACCGCAACGCTGAGAACCTGCAACCGACGCGGATTCGGCGGGCGAGCGCGTACGCGCTGTGCGCCCTGACGCTGCTGTGTGTGACGCCGGCCGGCGCGCAGGCCCAGCCCGGTGCCGCGCAGGCAGCGATCGGCCCGGACACGGCGCCCGATGTCCTGGTGAAGACCGTGACCCTCGAGGTGCTCGACCTGATCGCGAAGGACAAGGACCTCCAGTCGGGCGATCGCAACAAGCTCGTTGCGCTGATCGACGCGAAGGTGCTGCCGCACTTCAATTTCGAGCGCATGACGATACTCGCGATGGGTGCGAGCTGGCGAAATGCCGCTCCCGCGCAGAGGAAACTCCTCATCGAGGAATTCAAGACGCTGCTCGTGCGCACCTACGCGAGTTCACTGACCGCCTACAGCAACCAGCGCTTCGACTTCCGCCGCCTGCGCGCCAAGCCCACCGACACCGACGTGACGGTGGTGGTAAGGGTGCTGCAATCGGGCGCGCAGCCGGTGCCGATCGAATACGACATGGAAAAGACCGCCGCCGGCTGGAAGGCCTGGGACGTGCGCGTCGCGGGTATCAGCCTGGTGCTGAACTACCGCACCGAGTTCGCGAACATCGTGCGCGATTCGGGAATCGACGGTCTCATCAAGACGCTGACCGCCAAGAACAGCGCCGCCGAAAGCGCCGCCAGCGCGAAGAAGAAATGATCCGACGCGACAACGACCGGCTGGTGGTGGCCGGGCCCGCGAACCTCGCCAGTGCCGCGGCACTGCTGCGCGATGGCGCCGAGCAGGTGCGCGCCGGCGCGCGCAGCGTCGATCTGCGCGAAGTCACCGAACTCGACTCCTCGCTGCTTGCCGCGCTGCTCGCATGGAAGCGCCTGGCGCGCGAGGCCGGCGGCGAGTTGCGCATCGTCGGCGCGCCACCGGGACTGCGCACCATCGCCGAGCTGTACGGCGTCACTGAATTGCTCGGCGCCGACGCGGCAAGCTGATCGAACGCCGGTGCGTCGGGATCGACCCGGCCGCTGCAATCCGCTCCACGCCATGAACCACCCTGCGATCGAGGTACGCGATGTCGTCAAGCGCTATGGCGACGTGCGCGCGCTCGACGGCGTGAGCCTCGCGATCGAGCAGGGCGAATTCTTCGCCCTGCTGGGTCCCAACGGCGCGGGCAAGACCACACTCATCAGCATCGTGGCCGGCCTTACGCGCGCCGATTCGGGCAGTGCACGCGTGCTGGGAGCCGATGTGCGCGCCGACTACCGCCGCGCGCGACGTCTGCTCGGCGTGGTGCCGCAGGAACTGGTGTTCGATCCCTTCTTCACGGTGCGCGAGACGTTGCGCATTCAGGCGGGCTATTTCGGCCTGCGGCGCGACGATGCCTGGATCGAAGAGATTCTTCATCACCTCGACCTGGGCGCGAAGGCCGACACCAACATGCGCGCGCTCTCGGGAGGAATGAAGCGGCGCGTGCTCGTCGCGCAGGCACTGGTGCACCGGCCGCCGGTGATCGTGCTCGACGAGCCGACTGCGGGAGTCGATGTCGAATTGCGCCAGGGACTGTGGCATTTCGTGCGCCGGCTCAATCGCGACGGACACACGGTGGTGCTCACCACCCACTACCTGGAGGAAGCCGAGATGCTGTGCAAGCGCATCGCGATGCTCAAGGCCGGACGCATCGTCGCGCTCGACTCGACCGAAAATCTGCTCGCCAGCTTCTCGGGACTCTACCTCAAGCTGCGGCTGGAGCGGGACGAACTGCCGGACAGACTCGCCGCGCGCGTGCACCGGCGCGACGGCGCGCGTGTCACGCTCAAGCTGGGCGATTACACCGAGCTCGAGCAACTGTTGCACGACTTGCGCGAAGCCGGCATCGCGATAGCCGAGCTCGATCTCCAGCAGCCCGACCTCGAAGAAGTCTTCATGCGCGTGGTGGGCTCGCAGCGAGCACTCTCGGGCACGCCATGACGAGTTTCACCACGCTGCTCTACAAGGAATTGCTGCGCTTCTGGAAGGTCGCCTTTCAGACGGTGGCGGCACCGGTGCTGACCGCACTGCTCTACCTCGCGGTATTCGTCCAGGCGCTCTCCGGACGGGTCGAGGTCTATCCCGGCGTGGCCTACGTATCGTTCCTGCTGCCGGGTCTGGCGATGATGAGCGTGCTGCAGAACGCCTTCGCCAACACGTCGTCCAGCCTGATCCAGTCCAAGATCACCGGAAACATCGTCTTCATCCTGTTGCCGCCGATCAGCTACCTCGAGTTCTTCGGCGCCTACGTGCTCGCCGCGATGGCGCGCGGACTGGTGGTGGGTGCGGGCGTGCTCGCGATCACCGCGTGGTTCGCCCACCTGCCGATGGTCGCGCCGCTCTGGTCGCTCGCCTTCGCACTGCTTGGCGCGGCGCTGCTGGGAGCGCTCGGCCTGATTGCCGGGATCTGGGCCGACAAGTTCGATCAGCTGGCGGCGTTCCAGAACTTCGTCGTCATGCCGTTGACCTTCTTGTCGGGGGTGTTCTACTCGGTGCACCGGCTGCCGGAGTTCTGGCAGATCGCCTCGCACGCCAACCCCTTCTTTTATATGATCGACGGCTTTCGCTACGGCTTTTTCGGCGTGTCCGACGTCCCGCCGGCGGTCAGCCTCGCGGTGGTCGGGGTAAGCTTCGCCCTGGCGTGCGGCGCGGCACTCGCGCTGCTCAGATCGGGCTACAAATTGAGGACCTAGGCAATCATGGTGACTCCGGATAGCGTCGCCCAGGGCATTCGTGCCGGGCTCGCCTGCGAACGACTCGAAGTGAAGGGTGACGGTCAGCACTTCGAAGCGCTCATCGTCGCGCGCGCTTTCGAGGGCAAGAGCCGCGTACAGCGCCACCAGCTGGTATACGCCGCGCTCGGCGACCGCATGCGCGCGGAGATTCACGCGCTGTCGATGCGTACGCTCACGCCCGAAGAATGGAACGCCGCGGGGGACTGAAATGGATGAAATGACTCTCGGGGATGGCGGAGGTACGGTGATCTTCACCCCCGCATCGGGACCGCATGGATAAGCTGAGAATTGTCGGCGGCCAGCCGCTCGAAGGCGAGGTCCACATTTCGGGCGCGAAGAATGCCGCGCTGCCGATTCTTTGTGCGGCGCTGCTCACCGAGCGCCCGCTCAGCCTCGAAAACGTCCCGCAGCTGATGGACGTGACGACGATGGCGAAGTTGCTCGGGCAGATGGGCGTCGAAATCGGCGCGCGCTCGGGCGGGCGCGTCGAGCTGCGCGCCGCGCGCCTCGACAATCCCACCGCGCCCTATGAAATGGTGAAAACCATGCGCGCCTCGGTACTCGTACTCGGTCCGTTGCTCGCGCGCTGCGGCGAAGCGCGCGTCTCACTGCCAGGCGGTTGCGCGATCGGCCAGCGGCCGGTCGATCAGCATATCAAGGGCCTGCAGGCGATGGGGGCAACCATCGATGTCGAACACGGCTACATCCATGCCACGGCGAGCCGCTTGCGCGGCGCGCGCATCGTGATGGATCTGATCACCGTCACAGGCACCGAGAACCTGATGATGGCGGCGACGCTTGCCGATGGAATCACCGTGCTGGAGAACGCGGCACGAGAGCCCGAGGTGGTCGATCTCGCGCGTTGCCTGTCGGCGATGGGCGCGCGGATCGAGGGCGCCGGCAGCGACGTGATCCGCATCGAAGGCGTCGCCTCGCTCGCCGGCGCCGCCTACCGGGTAATGCCCGATCGCATCGAGACCGGCACCTTCCTGGCCGCGGTCGCGGCCGCGGGCGGACGCGTGCATCTGCTCGGCGCGGCGCCCGGAACACTCGACTCGACCATCGGCAAGCTGCGCGAGGCGGGTGCGAGGATCGAGGTCGCGGGTGATGCGATCGACATCGCGATGGAACGCCGCCCCGATGCGGTGAGCCTGCGCACCGCCCCGTACCCGGGCTTCGCCACCGACATGCAGGCGCAATTCATGGCGCTCGACTGCGTGGCGCGCGGCACCGCGGTGATCGCCGAGACGATCTTCGAGAACCGCTACATGCACGCGCTGGAGATGCAGCGCCTCGGCGCGGACATCACGATCCAGGGCAACATGGCGGTGGTGAAGGGCGTCGAACGCCTGCAGGGGGCAACCGTGATGGCGACCGACCTGCGCGCCTCGGCGGGTCTGGTGATCGCGGGCCTGGTCGCCGAGGGCGAGACCGTGATCGAGCGCATCTATCACCTCGACCGAGGTTACGAGGGGCTCGAGAAGAAGCTCTCCGCGCTCGGCGCGGAGATCGAGCGGATACGCTAGCGCCCGCTTCGTCGGCCCGATGCTCGGGGCCGCTCAGGTCTGCGGCGCGACCTGCTCGTAGGCGAGCACGCGTTCGCGCAACTCGGCGGGCAGCGGGGTTGACTTCATGGTCTTCGGATCCGCGTTCACGTACACCAGTTCGGCGGCGATGAGCGGCGCCTCGCTCGGCGCGGGCTCTTCGCGAAAAATCTCGAAATGGAAGGTCATGCTGCTGCGGCCGAGCTTGCCGACGCGGGTCGCCACCGACAGCACGTCGTCGTAACACGCCGAACCGAGGTAGTTGACCTCGGCCTTCCTGAGAAACACATCGCTGCCGTACTTTTCCACGTAGCCCTGCGGGTAAGGCAGGCCGATTTCGCGCCAATACTCGGCGACCGCGGTGTCGATGTAGGTCAGGTAGTGGCCGTTAAAGACGATCTTCTGCATGTCCACTTCGGCCCAGCGCACCCGCAGGCGGGGGCGGCATTTGAAGTCTTCGCGCGGCATCCTGGGGGTTCCCTCCGAAGGGGGCGATCCTGGCGTCCCTAGACTCTGCAAAAGAATACTGGCAACATGCCGTGATAACAAGCTTGCAGTATCCCAGTCTAAACCAAAGTCGGAGGAGGGTGACCATGTTGCGTTCAGTTCTGTTTGCGGTACTCGCGGCGGCGGCCGGCACTGCGCTCGCGCAAGGGGCGATAAAGATCGCCATTCTCGGGCCGATGGCATTCGTGCAGGGCGAGAATCACTGGGCCGGCGCCGAAATGGCGCGCGACGAGATCAACCAGGCCGGCGGCATCTCGGTCGGCGGCAAGAAGATGCAGATCGAGCTTCTGCGCATCGACACCAACGAGATCCAGTCGGTGCCCGACGCGACCAACGCGATGGAACGCGCGGTCTCGCGCGACAAGGCCGACTTCCTGATCGGCGGGTTCCGCTCCGAGGCGGTGATCGCGATGCAGGAAATCGCGATGGACTACAAGAAGATCTTTCTCGGCGCCGGCGCGGCGCACTCCAAACTCGGCATCAACGTCGAGCAGAATTACGATCGGTATAAGTACTGGTTCCGCCTCGCGCCCACCAAGGACGTCGATCTGGCGAAGACCGTGTTCACGATTCTGGCCTCGGTTGCCGCGCAAATCCGCAAGGACATGAACAAACCCGCGCCCAAGGTGGCGATCCTCGCGGAGAAAGCGGTCTGGACCGAGGCGCTCGTCGCCGCCGCGCAGAAGAACCTGCCCGCGATGAAGATGGAAGTCGTCGGCACCTGGCAGCCCTCGGCGACCGCCACCGACGTGACCGCCGAGCTCTCGGCGATCGAGCGCGCCGGCGCCGACATCGTGTTTACCATTCTTTCCGGGCCGGTCGGGATCTCGGTGGGCAGGCAGATGGGCGAGCGCAGCATGAAAGCGATCGCTTTCGGCATCAACGTCGAGGCGCAAAAGGACGGCTTCTGGCAGGCGTCCGCCGGCAAGGCGAACTATGTCGCCACGCTCGATACCTACTCCGAGGTCGAGGTCACTCCGAAGACCGTGCCGTTCGTCAAGGCGTTCAAGGCGCGCTACAACAAGTCGCCGACCTACAACGCGGCAAGCTACGACGGCATCATGATCCTGAAGGCGGCGATCGAATCGGTGGGATCGATGGATGCCGACAAGATCGTCACCTATATCGAGAACAACGTCCACGTCGGCACCGCGGGCACCGACACTTTCGACAAGCGTCATGACCTCGTGTGGGCGCCGGGCAAGACAACCGGGATCGGCGTGCAATGGCAAAACGGCGAAAAGGTGCCGTTCTGGCCGCCGCAGATAAAGGGCATGAAGTCCTTCAAGCTGCCTGGCCACTGACGCGCCGGCGCATTGCACTCGACGCCTATTGACTCGGGGCGCGCTGCGCGGCGCGCCCGTTTTTTGCCAGCATGTTCGAAGACATCCTCGTCACCGGACTGATCAACGGCGGCGTCTATGCGCTGCTCGCGGTCGGTTTTTCGCTTGTGTTCGGTGTGGCGCGCATCGTCAACATCGCGCATACCGCGTTCTACATGCTCGCCGCGTATTGCTTCTACGCACTGCTGGTCAAGGCACATTTCGGCTTCGCACTCGCCGGCCTGACCGCGGTCGTCGCGGTGGTGGCGCTCTCGGTGCTCAGCTACAAGCTCGTCATCGAACCAGTGCGCGAGCACGAATCGGCGGTATTGATTGCGACCATCGCGCTGGCGCTCATCTTCCAGGAATTGATGCTGTTCTCCTTCGGCGGCAATTTTCTCGGCATTCCGTCCACATTGGAGGGCACGGTCACCGTGATCGGCGTGAAGATCGCCTACCAGCGTCTGCTGATCCTCGCCGTCGCGGCGTTGATGCTCGGCGCGACCTGGGCGCTGCTGTATCGCACGCGGCTGGGCCTCGCGATCCGCGCCACCGCCAACGATCTCGAGGTCGCCAACCTGATGGGCATGAACGTGCAACGCGTGGCGATGGCGACGGTGGCGATTTCGGTGGCGCTCGCGGCGATTGCCGGCGTGGTGGTGGCGCCGGTATTCGTCGTCGACCCGTTCATGTGGCTCTCGCCCCTGGTCACGATGCTCGCGATCGTGGTGCTGGGCGGGCTGGGCAGCATGAAGGGCAGCCTGATCGGCGCGTTCATCATCGGGTACGTGGAGGCGATCACCGTGTTCGCGCTGCCGCAGGGCTCGTTTCTGAAGGGCGCGGTGGCGCTTTCGATCATGGTCATCGTGCTGCTTGTGCGGCCGGAGGGATTGTTCGGCGTCTCGTTCGAGGAGGAGCGCTAGGCGGCGCACAAAGAAGATGAGGAATCCGATCGCTTTCGCCGCCCGCTGGCTGTGGGTGGAACTGAAGAACGAGGTGTTTGTACTGCCCTCGCGCAGCCTCGTGCTCGCCTGGGTGGCGACGATACTGCTGCTGCCTGTCATCTATCCCGATCCCTACATCCTGCGCGTCGCCGTGCTGACCTGCCTGTTCGCCGTGTTCGCCGCAAGCTGGGACCTGCTCGCGGGCTACGCCGGCCAGGTGAACTTCGGCCATGCGTTGTTCTTCGGCGCGGGAGCCTACGGCTCGGCGATGCTCTCGCAAAAGCTCGGTCTTTCCCCGTGGCTCACCATCTGGCTCGGCGCGGCGATCGCGACGCTGTTCGGCGCGGTGACCGGCTACCTGTGCCTGCGTCTGCGCGGCTCGTATTTGTCGCTCGCGACGCTCGCCTTTCCGCTCATCGTGATCGGGCTGTTGTTCGCCTTTCCCGACGCCTCCGGCGGCGAACTGGGCATCTCCGGACTGCGGTCCCTTGCGACATCGCGCACCGCCAACTATTACATCGCCGCGATTGCGATGCTGATCCTCGTATTCGGCATGTGGAAGATCGCCGATTCGAAGTTCGGTATCGTGCTGCATGCGATCCGCGACGACGAGGTGGCGGTACGTGCCTCGGGCATCAACACCACGCACTACAAGCTCGCCGCCTTCGCGATCGCCGCGTTCTGCGCCGGCATGGCGGGCGCACTGCTCGCGCACTTCATCCGCATCGCCGATCCTTCCACGCTCGCCACCGCGTTGTCGTTCCAGGTGGTGATCTGGGGGATCTTCGGCGGGGCGGCGACGATCTACGGCCCGGTCGCCGCGGTATTCATCCTCTACCCGCTCACCGAGTGGCTCGGCAGCTTCAAGGCTTTCGGCGAATTGCGCTTGCTGATCTTTGCGGTGATCGTGCTGCTGGTGCTGCTGTTCATGCCGCGCGGCCTCTCCCCCTGGGTGCGCGACAAGATCGAGACCGAGTGTCCGCGCTGCAAGCAGAGGAACGGCGTCTGGCGTTCGGTGTGCCGCCTGTGCGGAGCGGGACTCGGGGTTGCGGCGCGCGCGAACGGCGCTTCGGCGCGCCAGTAGCAGGGTTGCAAGCGAGCGCCCGAACAGCACCCGTTACGACGCGCCCAGGTCGGGCACGATCGGGATCAGCAGATGGGACGGATGGCGGTCACCGGTATGCACGACATGACGGCCGCGGTTGACCGTGTTTTCATGCTTGTAATGCGCGATCGCGGTGGACTTGTTGATCTCCGATCCCTGCACGATCAGGACCAGTGCTTCGCCGGCTTCGAAGCGGGTTCCCGACGGCCAGATCTCCACGTCGACCTCAATGACCGAACCCGCCGGAACGGGGAGCAGCCGTTGATGACTGAGCACGGGCTGTTGCGGCGTGCTGCGCCGCGGATCCAGCTCCCGGTGCGATGCGCGCAGCCACCCCAGCGCAACCGGGCCATTGTCGAACTGCGCGCAGTACGGAAACGGTACGATCGCACCCGAGGCGTCGCGTTTCTGAATTCCGACAAACAGGTCCATGTCATCGGCGCCTCGCGCCTCGACGTAGACATGCAAGGCCATGTGTCCCACCACATCGGTTCTTTTCGCGAACCTGAACTCAAACTCGGCGTGATCGGGCGTTGCGGACTTGTCGGCCGCGTCATACGACTGAAGGCCGGCGCGCGCCGGCGCCTCGAGACGAAGGGTACGGCTCTCGCCGTCCAGAAATAGCTTCGTGTACCGCGTCCGCGCGATCGGCCACTCTTGCTCGGCGTACTTGCCGCCGACGTAGTGTCTCTCGCGCGCCTCCAGCAATACCGGCGGCCAGTCCCTGATCTCGTTTTCGATGCCCTTGAGGAAATGGTCGAAGAACACCCTTTGCCTCGCGACGCTCTCCGGCTCGTAGTAATACGCCCATTTCTTTCGCCCATGCACCTCGAGCCATTTCCGTGGCGAGGCGATGCCCTTGAAACCCTCGAGGGTTCCCCGGGTATGCAGACCCTGATCGGTCCAGCTCGCGACGACGTAGGCGGGCACGCGAATCTCGCCGAATCGCGCCGCCTTGGATGCCCAGAAGTCGTCGAAAAACGGGTGCTCCCGGGTCTCCAGCGCGAGGTCCTCGATCGCGGTGCTGCTCGCGCCCCAGCGTTGTGCGATGTAGGTCCAGAAGGAACTATCGGGTACGCCGCCGTGGTAGACCACCTCCCGATAGGTGTCGCTCCAGCCTTCCCAGGGGTTGATCGCCGCCAGATGCGGCGGATTGCGTCCGGCCACGCGCCACTGACTGGAGGCGAGATACGACACGCCGGACAGACCGACCTTGCCGTTACTCCACGGCTGGGTTCCGGACCATTCGATCACGTCATAGAAATCATCCGCCTCCTGCTCCGACAAATATGACGCGCGGCCACCCGAATGCCACATGCCGCGTGGATCGACATTCACCACCGCATAGCCCGCGGGCACCCAATAGTCGGGATTGGGCGCCTCGAATGCGGTTCTCGGCGAGAGATGTTGCGGATCTACCGCGCCAGGCAGGTATCTTTCGGGCTGGTTGGGCACATGTTTGCCATAGGGCCCCCAGGCGATGATCGGCGCCGCGGATTCGTCGTTCAGCGGACGATGCACATCGGCATAGATTTCAACGCCATCGCGCAGACGAATTGCGACATCGCGCTCGATGCGCATGCCGTGGTCGATGCTCACGCGGTAGCGCGGCGCCTGACCGCCTCGCGATTCCGGCGTGGCGAAGGGGGCGCGGAATTTCAGCTCGACACGGGGGCGATTCATGAACTGCTCGTCGACATGCGTGCGCGCAGTTACAGCCCCAGGTAACCCGCGCGCAGCACCTCGTCGGCCATCAGACTCGGCGCATCGCCCTCGGCGATGATGCGCCCCTGCGAGAGAACGTAGTTGCGGTCGGCCATGCGAAACACCTGGCCGATTTCCTGTTCGACGAGCAGCACCGGAATGCCTTCCTCGTGCACGCGCGCGATCGCGCCGAACAGCTCTTCGCGGATTTTCGGCGCGAGGCCGAGCGAGGGCTCGTCGATCGCGAGCAGCTTCGCTTCGAACATCAGCGCGCGGGCGGTCGCGAGCATCTGCTGCTCGCCTCCCGAAAGCGTGCCGGCAACCTGGTCCTTGCGCTCGGCGAGCCGCGGAAACAGCGCGAAGCAATGCTCGATACGCCTTTGCGTGCTCGCCGCGTCCCGGGAGAGGTAGGCACCTGCCATCAGGTTCTCGAGCACGGTCAGCTCGCGAAACGGTCGTCGCCGCTCGGGGCACAGCACCAGCCCGCGGCGGCGAATTTCGTGCGGCGGCAGGCCGTCGATGCGCTCGCCGGCAAACCGCACCTCGCCTTCGAGCACGATGTCGCCGGTGGTGCCGCGCTTCATCTTCGCCTCGAAATTCACCAGCCCGGAGATCGCACGCAGCAGCGTCGACTTGCCCGCACCGTTGGGCCCGACCAGGCCGACGAATTCGCTCTCGTCCACGGCGAGCGACACCTCGGAGAGAATTTGCGCCTTGTCGTAGCGAACCGCGAGATGGCTGACCTCAAGCAGCGGCATGCGCGTCTCCCGCGAGCGCGGCGTGTCCGCCGCCCAGATAGGCTTCGACCACCTTCGGGTTCTTCACCACCTCGGCGGGCGTTCCATCGGCGATGATCTCGCCGTAATCGACGACGATCACCCGATCGACGATCGACATCAGCTCCTTCAGCTTGTGCTCGATCATCAGCACCGCCGGCCCCTCGGAGTGCAGGCGTCCGAAGCGCCCGCCCTTGTGCAGTCGCCTGATCGACTTGGCAAGCAGCTCGGATTCTGCCGGGTTGAGCCCGCCGAGCGGTTCGTCGAGCAGCAGCAACTCGGGTTCGGTGGCGATCGCGCGCGCCACCTCGAGGCGCTTGAGATCACCCTGCGACAGCGCCGAGGCGGGTTCGAGTGCCATGTCCGAGATGCCGACGAATTCGAGCGCATCGAGCGCCTTGTTCTCGATCTTCTTCACCCATTCGCCGCGGCTCTTGGCGCGCGGCGAGCACAGCGGCACCATCACGTTGGCGATGATCGGCAGGTGGCGAAAGGGACGCGTGTTCTGGAAGGTGCCGGAGATGCCGCGGTTGACCACGTCCCAGGGCCTGAGCCCGGTGATGTCTTCGCCGTTGAATACGATCTTCCCCGTATCGGGCTTGAGGATCTTGGTGATCAGGCGCAGCAGCGTGGTCTTGCCCGCGCCGTTCGGGCCGATCAGCCCGACGATCTGATCGCGCCGCAGCTCGAAACCGACGCCGTTGACCGCAGTCAGCCCGCCGAAACGCTTGGTGAGATTGTCGATCGCAAAAAAGGTCATCGCCGGTCTGGTCCGATAGTGTGGGATGCGGAAACGCGTGTCAGGCTTCGTCGCGCAGCTCGCGGCGCGACACCTTGCCGACGTCGGTCTTGGGCAGCTCGCCCCGGAATTCGACCAGCTGCGGCACCTTGTACTCGGCGAGCTTCGCACGGCAATAGGCTCTGATCTCGTCCTCGGAGAGCTTGCCGCGCGCGTCGGCTTGCAGGACCACGATCGCCTTGATGAGCTGGCCGACCGACGGGTCGGGAACGCCGATCACGCCGGCGGCCTTCACTTGCGGATGGGCGTAGAGTACCTCCTCGACATCCTTGGCGAATACCGAATAGCCTTTGTACTTGATCAGGTCCTTGGTTCGATCGTAGAAGAAGAAATAGCCCTCGTCGTCCATGCGCACGATATCGCCGGTGCGCAGCCAGCGCCGGCCGTCGAGCTCGACGAAGGACTGGGCGGTCTCCTCGGGCCGCTTCCAGTAGCCCGACATCACGGTCGGGCCCCACAGCACCAGCTCGCCGGTCTCCCCTGGAGCCACCGCCTGGAGCGTCTCGGCATTCAGCACCGCCGCGCTCATGCCCGGGGCCGGACAGCCGAAGGAATTCGGCTTGGGCCGATCCACCGGATTGATATGACTGGTCGCGGCCACTTCGGAGAGCCCGTAGCCCTCGGTAATGCGCGAGCCGGTGCGCTTCTCCCATTCCTGCATGGTCGATTCGTGCAGGGTATCGGCGCCCGAGAGCACGAGCTTCATGCGGGCCCAGTCCACTTTCCCGGTGTCCTTGTGATCCTTGAGGTACTCGTAGAAGGTCGGCACGCCGTAGATGACGGTGGCGCGATAGCGTTCCATCGCGGTGAGAATCGCCTCGGTATCGGGGTTGGTGAACAACAGCAGCAGGTTGCCCTGCGCGAGGTTGTTCAGCATGATCACCGCCTGACCGTAGATATGAAAGAACGGCAGAAACGCGAGCACCACTTCCCTGCCCGGGTCGAACAGCGGCGTATAGACCCGCGCGATCTCCTGCGCGGCGATCAAGTTGTAGTGGGTCAGCATCACGCCCTTCGGGCGCCCGGTGGTTCCGCCGGTGTAGGGCAGCGCGGCAAGGTCGGTCTTGGGCTCGATGGCCACGCGCGGCGCCTTGGCCGGGTATTTCTTCAGCAGGCCCTGCAACCAGTGGAGATTCGGCGCCGGGCGGATCTGCGGCGCGGCGACATGGATCGCCGAGAAGATCTTGCCAAGCGGCCCCCGGCCGAGCAGGCGGCGCAGCATGGGGAGGTATTCGCCGACGTTGGTGAGCACCGTGAAATCGAGCCGCACGCCCGACTTGACGATCTTGTCGTAGAGGATGTCCTGGCAGATTGCCGCGCACGCGCCGCTGTCCTCGATCTGGTGGCGCAACTCGTGGCTGGTGTACACCGGGCTGATCGGCGTGACCACCGCGCCGCATTTCAGCACCGCGAAATAGGCGATGATGAACTGCGGGCTGTTGAGCAGATAAAGCGCGACCCGGTCGCCCTTTTTCAGACCGAGCGCGGCAAGCGCGCAGGCGAGGCGGTCTGTTGCATCGCCCAGCTCGCGATAGCTGATCTCGCGCCCGTAGAAAACAACCGCGTTGCGATCGCCGCCCAGCGTGACAGCGTTATCGAAGGACTGCGGCAAGGAGATCTCGGGTACCTCGACCGACTCGGCGACGCCCTTTTGGTAGTACTTCAGCCAGGGTCTGGCCAGATAATGACTTAAAGCATCCATTGATAGATACCCCCTCCTCGTCCCCAGAGCAATTCTATCCGCGAAGTCGGCCGTCGGCAGGGCTATTGCTCAACCGTGGGCGGTCGGTCGCGCGGCACGCCGCGCGCGCAGGGCCCGGCGGCCCCACACCCAGACATACTGCGCGCCCGAGGCGGCGAGGGTCGCCAGCAGCAGTCCAAACAGCGCGGGAAGCATCGGTCTCACCACGGCCAGTCCGGCCGCGGACGCGAGCACCCCGGCGAGCACCACGAAGCTTAGCGCCGTATTGAGTTTGGACAGAAAGAACGGCGCCATATCGTAGCGTCCGACCACGAAGTGATAGGCGAGCGCACCGGTGACGATCGCCAGGTCGCGCAGCACGATCGCCGCGACGAGCCAGGGCGGCAGCAGCGCCTGCATCGCCAGTACCGCCGCCAGCGTGAGCATCGTCAGCTTGTCGGCGAGCGGATCGGCGATCGCGCCAAAGCGGCTGCGCAGATTACAGTATCGCGCGATCATCCCGTCGGCGAGGTCGCTCAGCGCCGAGATCGTGAACACCGCCGCGGCCGCGCCGTAGCGATGTCCGGCAAGCAACGCCACGAGCACCGGGATAAGCAAGAAGCGCAATACGGTGATCGCGTTCGGCAGCATGCGCAGGAGGGGCCTCATGACAATATCTTACCGGCTCGCGGCGCGCGATAATCACGCGATGCGAGCCCTGTCGTACGCCCCTCCCCGACACCCGGCATGTCACTGCTGACCAGCCCCTCGGGAGCGAGCTTTTCCGCCTGCCGGCGCTGGCGATATCTGCTGTGGCGCCGTTGGGATGCGGCGGGCCCCACGGCGAACTTCCTCATGCTCAACCCGAGCACCGCCGACGAGGCGGTGCTCGACCCGACCTGCACGCGGGCGCGCGTGTACGCCGAGCGCTGGGGCTACGGCGCG
>Ga0224495_10001260_pt1 | contig 18160 bp, 14 predicted proteins | sample SF_Jul11_sed_USG_FD_168128 | JGI IMG/M metagenome (GOLD analysis project Ga0224495, IMG submission 168128) | Sediment microbial communities from San Francisco Bay, California, United States - SF_Jul11_sed_USGS_4_1 | ecosystem: Environmental > Aquatic > Marine > Sediment | place: USA: California... | reverse complement strand
ACGGCTGAAGGAGACAGGGCTATCGTTCGTCTGCTCCTGGTTGACTTCGGCTGTCCAAAAACGTAGCTACCATCCCTCAGCTGGTGGAGAGACCGGCTAACATGGATCTGGTGAAGGTCTATGTCCCGCCACTGCAGGGCCAGCAATTCAGACCTCCGCATCCCGGTAAACAAAGCCGTGTGGAATAGGGCATAGTACGGGCCGCCAATGGCAGCCTCAAGGAAGCGCCCCACCTCATATTCATCCCACGTCTGCATCTCAGCCTGACAGGCACGGGGCACGTCAACACCGTCAGCCACATTCCGAACCACCAGCCCCCACTTCATGGCTGTCTGCAGCGCCTTATGCAACACCACATGCTGGTACCTCACGGACCGCGGGCTAAGCCCGTTGCTGAGCTTCGAGGCGTAGTGCTTCTGCAGATGCTCCGGCCTCAGCTGCGTTAACGCTATCGCACCCAGATCAGGTATCAGGTGAACCCGTGCTATGCTCTCGTACCGCTCGAAACCCCGTGGCGACAAGTTGGGCCTCACATACTCCTCTAACCACCTTCGAAGATAGTCCGCCACAGTGGTCTTGCTCGGCTTAACGAAACCCCCCGTATCCAGCCGGTGTAGCAGCTCCGCAAGACGCCTTTCGGCGTCCTTCCTGGTCCCCCTGACGGTGACCCACTGCTGCCTGCGCTTACCCGTTTCTGGGTCAGCCCCCAGGTCGACGACTATGGTATAGCTATCCTTGGCCCTCCTCGTTATGTGTCCTCTCATGTTGTACCTCCTGCGCCTATATCTTACTACATGGAACCCCGACCACCAGATGGTGCGACAAAATCTCCTTGCCCTACTAGAACATATGTACTACTATATCATTCTCATAATGCCCTGTCAACACCAACAAGGACACAATGGAACTAGAAAGATTGACCCTTACTGTTGAAGAAGCTGGAGAGCTTCTAGGCATCAGCCGCGCCCTCGCCTATGAAATGGCCCGCACCGGCCGGCTGCCGACCTTCCATCGTTACGCAAGCTTCCCGGAGTCGGGTCATACGCAGCATCAGCATATCTGTCGTTTCATGTCGGACGGCGAGTTCCCATCGTGGACGCCAACGTTGTAAGACTGTATGGGCGATTCTTCGGTTTCAGAACAGGTGCCGAAAGCCGCCGCGACAGGCAGCTATTACACCTCGCCGACAACATTACGCCGAAACGGGCCTTCAGAACGTTCAACTACGCCCTCATCGACCTCACCAGGGCGATTTGCCGACCGAAGCCCGCCCATCAGATCTGCCCGCTCGTAAGGAAATGCCGTTACTACTCGGAGCACTTGGCGCAGAATTCCAAGAGTTGACCCCACACGCGGCGCCTTAGGCAATCACCCGCCGTCATCACGCGCTTCACGGTAACAGAGGTCACAAATCGTCATGGCTCACGAACTTAAGGAACTAGCATATCACTTCCGTATCATTTGCTTTTTGCCACCGCAAACGGTAATCTCTTGGTGACCAAGTCTGTAGAATGAGACACTGAGCTAACATCGGTGAGCTCAAAGGAGGTTGTTACTATGACCGTCACCTATGTGCAGAAGACCATCTACAAAGTTGCGGACTTTGTATCTTGGCAAAAGTCCCATTATCTGGTCCTTGCTCCCTACTTCCAAAGACGCCCAGTATGGAAACCTGGTGCGAAGTCATATCTTATTGACACCATTGTGCGGGGGCTACCGATTCCCATCATATTTATACGCGACCGTAGAATAGACCCAAATCAAATCGAACCAATCAGAGAGGTGGTTGACGGTCAACAACGACTTCGCACCGTACTAGGATACATCTCCCCGGGGTTGCTCCCCGACTACACCCCCGAGCGAGATTCCTTCACAGTCAAGAAGACCCACAACGAGGATCTTGCAGGTAAGCTCTTCGACGAATTGGACGCGGAGAGAAAGCAAGCGATACTAGACTACGAATTTGTCGTTCACGTCCTGCCATCCAGAGTTGATGACCGGGAAGTTCTTCAGATATTCCGAAGGATGAACTCTACCAATTTCTCACTTACCGGACAGGAGAAAAGGAATGCAACATACTTCGGTGAATTCAAGACTTCCGTTTACGAGCTAGCCGCCGAACAACTACAGCGCTGGAGGCAGTGGAAGACCTTTACCGAAGACGATATCGCCAGAATGGGTGAAGTCGAGCTCACAAGCGAACTCGTCCTGACAATAATAAATCGCAGAATAGAGGGCAAGTCAGCCGCCAGAATCGAGAACGCATATAAGACCTATGACGAGAATTATCCAGATAGAGCGAGTGTCGAAGAGCGTTTCAGAACCGTGATGGAATCCATCGATAAGAACTTTGGCTCTTACTCACCTGATTTTGTTTTCTACAAGAAGACGCTCATCTACGTTTTCTTCGCGCTAATGTATGAACTTATGTTCGGACTAAAGTCGCCTTCCAGTGGGTCCCAAGCAAGATCGCTAACCGCTCACGAGGTTTCGCAGATAAAATTGGCTAGTGAACGAATCAAGACGCGGACAGCCCCGAAACCCGTCCTCGACGCCTCCGATAGGCGAACTACAAACCCCAAGGAGCGAAATGAATTGTTTAGATACCTGCTGCAATCGGTAAAAGAGGATGGCGAAACCGACAAATAGCTTAGCATCCGCTTTTATCCTACGCGGTGGGGAGCTTGAGAGGACCCGTTCGAAGATGGAGACTGCTCTTAGTGCGGGGCATATCGACGTTCCTGATATTGAACAAGTCTACGTGGGACTGTACTTGGATATCTTCACCGACTTCGAGGCTACAATTGAGACCCTGTTCTTGGGATTACTAGATGGCTCTCTCTACTCCAGAACGTACCCAAACACGCGAAAAGCTAGGATACAGCCCGTGTCCATGACTCGTCAGATCGTATTCATGGGCAGACAATACCTTGACTGGCTACCTTACAAGGAGGAGACAATCCCTAGGGCGAAGATATACTTCGTGGATGGGAGGCCCTTCACATCGCTCACGGCCACGCAGAAGTCAAACCTAGATGATTATTGCAGCATTAGAAACGCGCTAGCCCATAAGAGCGGCAGCGCGACAACCAAGTTTCAAGCGCTTATCAGCGGCCTCCCCCTCTTACCCGCCCAGAGATCCCCTGCTGGCTATTTGAGAAGCAAACCCTACTCTGGCTCCCCACAGACACAATATCAGATCGCCGTTTTAGAATTAGCCAACATAACGAGAGTTCTTTGTCAATGAACTCTGGAGTCGCGCCGCGCGCAAACATGACGGCCTCCAGCATGTTCTATACAGGAAGGCAGACTGCTACCTCGGAAAGGAATTGGCCCGCCGTCTGCTAACATTTTGCCGGCGAGTTGTACACCACCCGCCGTCAGCTCACGTGCGTCCCATCCAGCTTCTTCGCCGAACCAAGAATTCAACCGTTCCAACACAAAAAAGCGCCCCGCTTGGTAAGAAAAGTTAAGTTAGGTCTATTGACAATCATCTTCATAGCTGTAGTATAGTAGCACTAGTTCTCATAAGGATGTATAGGTGGCGACCAAGCGTTCAGCGACAGCTTTTCTCAGTGCTCGCTTCGCTCGGTTCCGCACCCATCGTAGTATAATCCCATGCTCGGGTTTACCTAAGCACGAAAACAAACATCTAATAGTCAATAGGGGAGGTAACTGAGATGAAAAGAATGTTGTTCCTGCTAGCCTGTCTGATAATGGTGGCTGTCTCGATACCAGTGGCGGCTACTCCAGTCCAGGCTGCTCCTAACTTGAGCTTAGGAGATATGGTAGCCGTCATCAATACTTTGGGCATAGGCCTGGCAGTTCGTGATGCACCAGCGGGTAATATTATTACACGAAAATACGACGGAACATCGGGCAGTGTTATTGGTGGCCCCCAGGCGGCGGTTCTACCAAGTGACGGAAGAACATATACCTGGTGGAAGGTACGTTGGGGTGATGACGGGACCGAGGGTTGGTCAGCTGGCTCTTTCCCAGAGCCCGGAGGCGCAGATTATCTACAAAAGCAGGCTAAACCCGTCTCAACCAAGTTTTCGGTCGGGCAGAGAGTCCGCGTCGTCAATATGGGCGTGTACAACTATCGTGTCCGAACTAACCCTCCAGCACTGTACATGACAGACACATTCAAGCACGAAGGTGACACAGGGACAATCACCGATTTATTCGAGGACTCCGCTACTTACTATGGCGTGCCAGACGTTGCGGGAGCAGCAGCTCCCTTATACAAAGGGCCTGCTAATGACTATTTCTACCACTTCTGGAAAATACAGTGGGACGACGGCGACATTGGCTGGTCAGCAGAGGGAGCAATGGACGGCGACTATCTCACTGCCATATCCGACGTACCAGCTGTAGACCACATTACCATCAGCCCTGAATCCAGCACAATTCTAGTTGGCTGTGGCCAGTCGTATATAGTAGAAGCCTTTGACCAATACGGCAACAGCCTCGGGGATGTAACCTCAAGTTCCAGCTTTTCGGTTGGCGGTGTTGGGTGGAACCTATGCGGAAACACAGTTTATCCCGCCCTTGGAACCTACACCGTAACAGCCTCTTATTTGGGTAAGGCAGCTACAGCAGTACTGAATTCAGTGGAACAACCCTTCCCATATATTGCGGGCTGGGCTGTCGACGAATCTGCCGATCCGCCAAGTTGGCCAAACTGGCCGCCAGGTTTGGCGAATTGCTCTGTCTACCTGGATGGGATATTTGTGACGTCCACCAATGAGGATGGTCATTTTATCATACCCAACTTGAGTCCAAGGGTGTACGAGGTCAGAGTGCAACCTCCTCTGGGCTATTACCCATATGAAGATGAATACACTGTCAGAGAGATTGATGCAGGCCTAGGTTGGACTTCGTTTTGGTATTTTCATATCCAGACCTTCAGTACGTTCGAGTTTTACCCGATCGGTGACCAGGTGAGCTGGGAGCCGTTCCCGGTGACCATATGGGTCAGAGACCGGCTTGGCAATCTGGATACGTCCTACTCAGGCGAGGCGCTTATCTCAGTGGACGCAGCATATAACGGAGAGCTTCCGCCAGATTATATTTGGCCGGAATTCTGCGTCCTAGAGCCATCATTACTATATGAACCCCCCGATTACTTGCCTATTATCCAATTCGCTGATGGCATGTGGGTCGGTTTCATAGGAATCATTAACGATTTCCCGGACATCCCCGTCCAACTCTTTGCATCAGATGTCCCGTATACAGGCGAGGGCCCCTTCGGGTTCAGTGATTCTTTCAAGCTAGATGTTTATTCGCCGCCGACGTCACCCGACCTATGGATTTCTGAGATCAAACCCGTTCAAGTCGTCTGGGATCCCGATGTGAATGGTGACGGAAGAATAGATCTAGTCGCGGGGAAATCCACTATGGTTCGTGTCTCCGTGGGAATGACAGGCCATGATCAATTGCCTGGGGACACCCCTGTAGAAGTGCAATTAGCATTCGAAGGGGCCTGCTACACTGAGACCAGAACCATAGATCAATTGGAAGCCAACAACAAGCAAGTGGATTTCTATCCTAATGCTCCTGCCAATCTTGGAGATCACGCGATTACCGCCACAGTGGATCCAGGGGATAGTATTGCAGAGACTGACGAGACTAACAATAATGGGGAACCCATTGAGACTACCGTGCGAGACACCAGAAATCTCAATCTCCTATATGTTAGTATCGACTCCGCATGGCCAGCAAACTATGGCGCGCCACACCCGCTAGTATTCCAAGATACAGGAACACAGAGCTTTCTCTTCATGCGTGCCACCTACCCCACAAGTGATATTGGCGTCAGGTACGATTATTATCCCGGAGTATTATACGGCAATCCGATACCGAGCTGTCCCGGCTGGTTGAACTGTGGTATTCCGCTATGTACCCCCCTTGTTGGCCTCGATCAGGATCTCATCTCGCTTGGCCAAATAGCGAAGCGCCTCGGTCGTGACAGGGCCGTAGGAGTTGTTTCTGACGCCTATTTCCCCTACCACGGGTTGTGTTATGAAGGAAGATGCGTTAAGGGGGTCTACCTTCCCAATGTCAATAGTGCCTCAATAGTCCAAGGCGGATACTACACAGCAGTTGCTCATGAAATCGGCCACAGCTATGGACTCCCACCTGGGCGAACTGAGGAATACCGATACAACTACTCCACTTGCAGCATCGCTTACGATGGCAATCCAGCTCGTGGTTTCTGGGTAGAAGCAAATAGGGAGATCGAAGACAGCATTTGCTTTATGGGCACGGCCGCACCTAAGGGGACGTCAGAGCGCTGGGTAGATCCTGATTGTTACGGGCATCTCTTCACGCAATTCGCAAAGGGGATCACTCTAGCGAGAACCGCGGATGTTGCGAGGCACTCCCTTCTCATAAGCGGAGCCGTTTCAAGGGACGGTCAAGTTACACTGGGAAATTGGTACTGCCTTGAGGGGGCAACACCTGATGCGTTTCCTCCATCCGGCGACTACAGCATTGTTCTGCTGGACAAAGCAGGACAGGTCATCGAGAAGGTTGAGTTTGACGCTCCATTCCTCATGTACGTCGAGCCGTTCGGGGCAGTGGAAGTCGATGTGGCACCCTTTGTATTCACTATTCCTTATCCGGAGGCAACTTCAGGAATACAGATCTGGCATAATGGTGAGGTTCTAACCGATCTCAGGCCCGGCTCCAAATTGCTCCACGATGCCCTAGATTTGATTCCAGACCACGCCTTTATCAACAATCCTGCCCAACGTCGGAACGCCCTTCACACCAAAATCGACAGAGTGGAAACAATGATTGAAGGGGGTCACCTCAGGGCTGCGATACGCGTACTGGAGCGCGATATAAAAGACAAATTTGAGAAGTGGTTGGTTGACGATTATAGCGTGGAAAGCCCTTTACAGCTTTCGAAGGCCGAGGTAATTGACCTTGCGGAGGCCATAATCGGTAGACTGGCGAATCAATCTAGATGAGTCTGACTGGAGGAGTCCCGGAACTGGCTTTCAAGGCAGTGATACCATCCGCGTGATAAACCGGTAACCTGCGCTGGATAACCTGCCTGGATCATGACTTCACAGGCAAATGATAGGGTCGGGAGATCACCCCCCGAACCTATTCCATTTGAAAGGTATCAGAACGCAAACCCTCACCTAGACCAAGACCAACAAAGCCATAAGCCCGCAGACCGCGACGCGACTTACGGCACCGGACATCCGACTGCGACGGCTGCCAGCATTTTGTCAATAATTTGTCAATGAACGAGACGCCGCGCCCCGAGCAATCACCCGCCACCATCCCGCGCCTCAGGGCAACCAGAGGTCACAAATCGCTACTTCGTGTGGGACCAACAAATGGGGACTGCGGGGACACAATAACGCAGAACTGCCGCCGTTCAGCGACTCTACGTTACCCTCTCCGCCAACGTCTGAATAGTCCTCCCTTGGACTGTTCCTTTTCGATATCGGCGAGTTCTTCCCTTGCCCTGGTAATCCAATAGTCTTCGAGCTCTTGTGCGTCTTCGCACCTCTTTGGATGTGACGAAAGAGACAGCACTTGCCTGAATGCTTCCTTTGCTGAATGTAGATCGCCCTTGTTCTTGCAGAGCTTTCCTATCTTGTATCTACACATAAACTCTGCCGCAGTTGGTGGCAAAGATGGATCTTGAGTTTCCTCTTTTGCTACTATCTCAAAACACTTTATCGCATAGTCTACGTTTCGAGTACTCCAAAGATCCCCAAGTAATGAATACAATTCAAACACGCTAGGGAAATCACTCCACCAAGCTAATGCTGCCCTCTTCTTTTCATCGTCTGAGAGGTCAGCACGGAAACCTGTGGGATAATTAGGCAATACAGCGATGTCCGCTAGAATGGCATAAACAACCATGTTCCCTTTACAGTCAACGCTGTTATCAAGGAACGGCCGGTATTCAAAGCCTGTGGTCTCGTGTATGAACATCTGTAACTCTTGACCTGAAAGACTGATAGCCTTCCCCACAGCCTCTTTAGTCTGAAGCAACTCATGCTGAGCTTCGTTGAAATTTCCTCGCTTGGCATACATGCTCATCAGTAGCCCGCGAACGATGGATTCTCCGATATTGTCCAATCCCGACTGGAGTGCCTCATTACACTTGCTTATTACACGCTCGGGTTCTTCAAGCTTTTCGAAAGAATTCAGACATTCAAAAAGGTGTTCATTTCCCATTTTTCTCAAGCCTCATCATCAAACATATACCATGAGCGGGACCACAATTATCTTAGAGGCTTGCGGCATAACGGACATTGCTTGATACCGTCGCTAAATATACCAACACCCACACATGCCTGGCAGATGAAGTGGCTGTTCTCGCAGGTTCTCCCACCCTTCACCTCCTTTTCCTTACCACATTTGTCACAAATTCTCTTGGCCATCTCTCCATACCTCCTTACATAATCTTTGGACTCATATTAACATAGGTAATGTTAAACGCTCAATCACAAATGCCGTAGTACAATTATCTAACCACTGGATTCACAGAGTGTTGGCACACAGTTGCACAAAGCGCCAGGTCGTCACCCCGGAAAGCACTTGACCCCACGCTTGCTAACATTTTGCTAACGGACGACACATCACCACCAACCACCAAACAACATCCCACGAACAGAACGCCTCATCCCTAACTGATACAGACGTTCTACTTGGAACGTAAAATCACAAGCCACCACGCCCAACCACAAATTTCGAGAGCGGCACCATAATCCACTCGGTCACCTCTCCTGAAGCTAATTGTCAGGACACCGCTTTACATAATGCGGTTCTTGTCAATAATTGTTTTGAGAAACCTTGTTCTCAACCGTGTCATTATACTGTGACGATACCAGTTTATCAAAGCTCTCTGCCGTAGCTCTTTGGAGGCCGGGTGTCACGCGAGAATATGTGTCGAGAGTCACCTGTATGGAAGCATGGCCTAGTCCCTCCTGCACTACCTTTTAGTGAACGCGTTGCTTGAGCATCAAGCCAGCGTGGGTATGCCTTGCGTCGTGAAGCCCGGTGAACTCTAGACCAGCGTCGGCAGTGTCACTAAAGACCTGATGCGAAGGCAACCGCCGCGCCGATCCAGCAAAAAGCCGTGATGGCTATGGTGCTACCATAGAAGGCCTTGGGCCTTGCAGTCATGAATTGCCAGAAATTGGGTCGGAGTTTGGTACCCGCCAGGTATCCCAGGAGCAGCAGCGAAGTACCTGCAATAGCCAGACCTGTACCATCGGTAAGTACTGAAATGAGCCTCTCGGTCACTCCCCATGATGCCCACTTACCCATGCCTACCGCCGATGCTAGAATGGCGAAAAGGATGATGCTGAGATATCCTGCTGAGATACCAGCAGCAATGCGCGTCTTGATACTGCTTTCAAAACCTTTGAACAGCAGGCTGACCACCAAGCTGAAGGCCACTGCTTCCAAAAGGATTGCTGAGGCGGGATTGACCACGAAGGGGGAGAAGATGGGTTGGCCATAGATCAGGGCACTCAGCGGCTTGAACAGGGCGGCGATCACTCCGATGCAGAATACGAGCTTGGGCCTCCGATAGATGACTACAAATGTTGCCATGAGTGCCATGCCGAAGCCCCCTGTAATTGCCCCTTTGTAGGTGAAGTGGACAAGGTGTAGGAACCCGCCCATGGTGGCTTCCACAAGGCCCCAGATAGAACCAATGACCAGAATCCCGATGATTACGTGCAGGATGCCTCCTGACTCTGACACTGTCTTGAGTTTCTTCAATGCCCGCATCTTCTATCTCCTTTCCCGAAGCTGTCATCAAGGATAGCACGCAGCCTATTGCTGGTCAAGGAGCGAGGGCCCTCCGCTGACTGTGCGCAAATAGCTTCGGACCGCGACAAACCTCACGAGCATTCTGCTGTAATAAACCTATCCATTTTGACAGTGGGCTTGATGTAGTGTAGACTACAAATCCCAGCCAACTATCGGCTGGATTATACTTTCAGAAAGGAGAAAAACTATGAGTAATCCATTAGGTATTCCTAAAGCGGCGATGAACTCGCTGATCCAATTGGTGGATCACAACGCCCAGGTCAAGCCAGGCATGGAGGTCCTCATCGGGGCCCACATTGACGGCGCCTGGGGCAGCGAGAATTTGGTCGATCCGGTGGCCGTCAACTGGGTACAGTCTGTGGTTGCGTCGCGCGGCGCCAACGTCTCTGTCATCTGGATCGACGAGATCATGAAGAAACACAAATGGCGCGTGCCGCCCATCCTCAAGGGGGCTGTTGCCAATGCCGATTTGTTCATCAACTTCTCTCTCGACCTGGCTATTGAAGAGAATGCCGAGTTCCGGAAAGGTATCGAAGAAACAAAGACCTGGTACGTGCGTATGTTCCCCGTTACCACCTCGCTTCTGATGAGCGAGTGGGCGCAGACACCGCATGAGCTCGTGATCATGTGTCGCCACATCAGCTCCAATCCCTTCATGAACCACATGGCCAAGTTCGTGATGACCGATCCCAATGGCACGGAGCTCGAAGGCAACATTCTCGATCCGGTGAAGCGCGAGGGCATCCCCGGTATGCCTTATAATTCCTGGCGCAGGGATGCGAGCCACTACATACCCTGGCCCGAGTGGGTCCACCCGCCGGTCAACTGCAAGAACGTCAACGGCGTGTTGTTCTTCAAATGCATGCTTCCCTATTGGTCGCGTTATATAGGCATCCCCCCGGCCTGGGAGGAACCGGTCCGCGTAGACGTCAAGGACGGCAAGATGGTTAAGATCTCCGGCGGCAAGGAAGCCGACGCGATTAGTCGCACCCTGAAGGAGTTGGAAGGTAAGGTCGGCGACGGCATGAAAAAGTTCGACACATTCCACTTCGGTATCCACCCCAACGCGAAAGTCACGAAAGATCAGTGTCCGAACGATATTTACAGGCGGATAATTGACCACTCGCATACCTCCAACATGCACTGGCACCTCGGCTCGGCGCCAGCCAATGAGAAGTACAATTTCTATCCTCACGTCACCGCCGACATTCGCAACTGCACTCTCAAGATTGCCGACAAGCTTGCGTGGGATAGCGGCTACATGATGTGCCTGCAGGATCCGAAACTGAAAGAGATCGCTGCCAAGTATCCGGATCTTCCCGGCATACCTGAAAGAGTCTAGGAAACCTAACGATAAAAAGGAGAAAAGACATGAGCAAAGGCAAAAAGCTGATTGCGTACGTCGGGTGCAATCACGTAGCTAATTTTGAGGGTGGAGGCATTTCCGTCTTCGAAGTGAGCGAGGATGGAAGCAGCCTGACCCTTATCAGCAGTGTGAAGGATAAACCGAAGAGGGCGGGGTATCTCACCTATGCACCAAAAGCAAAAGTCCTCTATTCGGTTGACGAAAGGAAGACCGATGGACGAGGACCTATCAAACCGGCCTCGTGCGTATTATCGTTCAAGGTAGATCCGGAGTCCGGACAATTGACCTTTCTGAACTCGCAGCGGACTGTAGGGGCGATGCCGGCCTCTGTCGCCGTACACGAGGACAAGAAACTCCTCTTCACCGCGAACCATGCCTTCTTCGATCACGTGGTCAAAGCCGTCGAGACTGCTGACGGCAGGTGGGTGGAGAAGTTCGAATATGACGATTCGACGGTTGTCCAGTACGGCCTTGCCGAGGATGGTTCCATCGGCGACGTTCAGGACGTGTTCGTGTTTACCGGGCATGGCATTGATCCGTGGGCAGAGTCCCCTCAGGGTGGAGGCCACGCGCCGGCCAGTCCTCATGCGCACATCGTCGTGGTGGACCCTTCGGGAAAGTACCTGGTGGTGTGCGAGAAGGCGGCGGAGCGGGTCTACGTCTTCCGGATTGGGAGCAGATTGGAGCTCGCCTCCGTTTACCAGTGCCCGCTGGGAACCGGTCCCAGGCATGCCGCCTTTGATAAGAAAGGCTGCATGTTCATGACATGCGAGTTCGCTTCTGAACTCTGGTCCTTCGACTTTGATGCTTCCTCCGGGGCGCTGCGGTTCATCGACAAGCAATCGACACTTTCCGGGTTTAAGGGACGGAACGAGCCGGCCACCTTGCAGATTCATCCGAATGGTCGCTTCGTGTATATGAACAACCGGGGTGAAGATACCATCGTCTGGTTCAGTATCTCTCCTGACGGTCATCTCAAGAAGGCGGGAAAGGTTTCGGTCAGTAAATCTCCAGATCCTAAGGATGCAACGCGCGCAATGACGCTCTCGCCCTCGGGCGCATTCTTGCTCGTCCCAGATCGCCCGGCGGATGTGCTACGATCATATGCGGTAGGTCCAAATGATGGAAGCCTGAAGGTCCTGAAGGAAGTTCCAATTCAGAACCCGGTCTTCATCCAATTTGTCGAACTCTAGCAAGGCTGAGTGCTTTGCCTCTGGCCGTTATACTCATAGATGGGGGAAATGCGCCACTGGATTAAATGTAAAGGCGTGACGGACGAGATATAGTCGGGCGGTACGTCCGATATTATCATAACTGTATCTTAAAATAGGAGGAGATTATTAATGATAATTGACTGCAACATGCACTGGCTTCCGGAGAATCTATTCGATGACGAGGATCTGCTGGAGTCTTTCCTCAACGCGGTCCCGAGGCAATATGGCATCCATGCCAGCCTTGCGCCCATCCCGGACAAGAACCTCAGGCAGATCATAATCGAGCAACCGAAGGGCTGCCAGAATCTTAACTATGCGGAAAACCAGTACAATTCTGAGCTACAGATCAAGGAGATGGACGCAAATGGGATTGACAAAGGCGTGCTGAGGATGCCCTGCTGGCAAGAATGGCTTGATCTGGAAACCTGCAAGAAAGTGAACAACGCTATTGCAGAGCAGCTAAAAAAGTATCCTGGCAGGTTTTCGGCTGTGGCAGTTGTGCCACCCTGGGGCACCAAGGGCAGCCTGAAAGAACTGGAAAGGTGTATAAAGGAGCTCGGATTCAGCGGTGTTCAGATGGCGGCGCACTACGGAAACCTGTATCTGGATGAAGATGAATTTAAACCGCATTTTAAGAAGGTTAATGAGTTGAATATACCGGTTGTGGTACACCATACACCGCTGCCGGTCGACTTCGGGTCTTTATGCTCTTACACTAACCTACGCCGGCAATATGGACGGTGCGTGGCCCAGGCTACAGCTGTGGGCAGAGAATTATTCAGCGGTATGTTTGATGAGTTTCCCAATCTAAAGATGATTCATACAATGCTTGGCGGTGGGTTCTTTGCCTTTAGTAATATGCTGGCTCCCAAGATTACCGGAAAAGATGCCGTGCAAAGATTCCAGACCGGAGGTGAAAAAATCAACCAGTACCTGGAAAACAACATTTACTTTGATACCTCTGGTTCCGTACAGTGGGGTAAAACGCAGCTGGAATGCGCAGTTAAAGTACTAGGTGCCGATCATATCCTGTACGGGAGCTCCTACCCGATAAGGCGTGACTGGTTTACTCAAGGTGTTGGGTTTATTAGGAACCTGGACATTGATGACGAATCCAAATCGCTGATCCTGAGTAAGAACGCTATCCGGCTATTCAATATCAAGTAGTAAATATGTTTTCATTTTATCAGCGTGTTATTATGGGTTAGCGAAAGAGTATGGCCGTGGGCCCGTAGCAATGAGGATACAATGGTCTTGCTTTGCGTAGGTGAATTAAGTATGGAGGTGCTGGATCGCAACAGGCAAATCTGTGGAAGGATTTCTCCTTGCCAACCACGGCATCTTAACAACCTCTTAACATTTATTTGCTATAATTTGCTATGGCGAATGCCGTTCTTTTTCCGCCAATTTCCTTGTTCTCCCGCTACCTGAGGGGGGTTGAGGCGGCAGCCCGAAACTGAGGAGTTCACTTTGAAGGAGGTGAAAGCAGCCCGAGCACTATTGAAGATTAAGAAGCGAGAAAATCCAATAACAAAATAGTAAGGAAAGGAGTAAACAGTCTTGAAGAAAATACTTTTTATCGCATTAGCAGCGATCCTGGCTTTGAGTGTAGGCCTTGTCGGCTGTGGTGGGACCGAGGGCGAAGGCGAGGGAGAGACCGTTTGGAACTACACGATAACATTACACATGCATAGCACTGCAATGATCTACACCTCTCTATTCAAAAGTGTTTATCAGCCGTGGATATGGGAGGTAGGTAATGACACCGGGCCTGACGGCGGGAAGTTCGTCTTCAACGTTACATTCGGCGAAGGGCTCTACACCCCTGAAACTAGTTTGGACGCCATAAGCGCAGGCACTGCGGACCTTGGCCAGATATCTGGCGACGTCTTCGATTTGGGCGGTATTGGCTATCTGCCTTGGTTTTTCCCGAACATGTCAAGCACCGCATATTCCACACACATCCTACTGACAGAGAATTGGGACGCACAAGGGGAACTAGACGATATCAAGGTCCTGATAACCAGTCCGCTGCAGCCCAACCAGTGGTTTGGTAACGTCAATGTCACAGAACTGGCGAACTTCACAACCCCTGTGCAGCTGGACGTTCGTGCCGAAACTGCGGAAGTTCCCACGATTGAAGCCCTGGGGGCAAACGCGATTCCTGGAATAAGCACGGGTGACCTGGCGAACGCCCTGAACCTTAGTACTGTCGACGGCTGCTTCTTCACCTATAGTGGGGCGCTGGCGTTTGGCATAAAGGATGTGACATCGTACACTACTGAGGTGAACCTGTATCCTAGGCTATACATCCTGGGCATGAACAAAGCCATCTACGATGCTTTGCCAGCCGATGCCAAGACCCTACTAGACTCACACTGCACGCCGACCATATCTGCGGGCTATGCTAGGGCCCATGAACTCGCCCAGACCGGGGCTAAGATGGGTGTGGGGCTTTCCCGCATCTACGTGCTTCCGACACCGGAGCTCAACAACTGGAAGGCGGCTTGCGCGAACGTATCTAGCGATTGGGCAACCGAAATGGATGGTCTAGGCTACAACGGGACGGGCATATTGGACCGGGCGCTAGAGCTTATTTCGGCTACACCCTTATAAGACAACCTAGCCTGAAAGCTCTTCCAGAAGACCTGAAGAGCTTTCCAGTTGGTAAACTCGCTACTGCGGGTTGACGCGAGAGCCGGGGCTTCGTGCCCCGGCTCTCCATTTGTGCCAGCCTCGCTTCGAAGAGCCGCACGAACATAACCGGAATGGAATCGCGGATATCCAAGTCTGTTCCTTGTCTCCATATTCTTTGTGGGAGGCAGGTCAGACTGGTGCCTGATGTTTTCGCCCGCGGGATTGCTGAACCCGAGGTATCGTCCCTGTGGTCAGCGAGCGGACGGCCTTGTCTCTCAGCAGGGTTATAGCTATAATTGGTGGACCTACACAGGAATCCTTCAGCCTTGAAGAGTCATCAATAAGATAGGAGGATAATCTATGTCGGAGCGAATCTTTACAAACTGCACCGTCGGCGGACCTATCTCTGTCTATGTTAAGGACGGCAAGATTGTCAGAGTGCGCCCGATCGTAATAGACGAGAACGACTACAGGCCGTGGACAATTGAAGCGAAAGGTAAGAAGTTTTCACCGCCCAGACAGGTGAAGCTGGCATCTTATGTTAATACTGAGAGGACCAAGGTGTATTCTGATGAGCGGATCAAATACCCGATGAGAAGAGTAGACTTTGATCCCAAAAGCACCGATAGAAATACTGAGAACAGGGGCAAGTCAGGTTACGTGCGTATCAGCTGGGACGAGGCTCTGGATGTTGTCGCTGGCGAAATGAAACGCATAGTGCAGAATTATGGCCCTGAGGCTATTACAGGGATTGTCTCATCCCATCATAATTGGGGGACGGTGAATTATAAGATGGGTCCCTTCTCCCGTTTTATGAACAGGCTTGGTTTCACCTTCATATTTGATAATCCAGATAGCTGGGAGGGTTTTCATTGGGGTGCGGTACATGCCTATGGTTTCTTCTGGAGACTGGGCGCTCCAGAGCCATATGATCTCCTTGAGGATACATTGAAAAACGCCGAAATGATAGTCTATTGGGCGAGCGACCCGTATGCTTCCTGGGGGACGTATTGCGGTGGTGAATCCCAGATATGGCGGCTCTGGACAAAGGAAGCAGGTATCAAACAGGTGTTCATTGATCCGTTCTGCAACTATACCGCGGCTACTATCGGAGATAGATGGATTGCTCCCAAGGTCGGTACTGATTCAGCATTGGCTCTGGCTATTGCCTATGTCTGGTTGAGTGATGATACATACGACAAAAAGTACCTGGAAACACATACTATAGGCTTTGAACAGTTCAGGGACTATGTCCTTGGTAAAGAAGATGGCAAACCCAAGACGCCGAAGTGGGCTGAAAGAATCTGTGGCGTTCAGGCACGGCATATTACGGCATTGGCCAGGGAATGGGCATCAAAGAGGACGGTGCTCTCATGCGGAGTACGTGGTGGGTTTGGTGGTGCCATGCGTCTGGCATATGGTCACGAGTGGGCCCGCTTCACAGTATTTCTCCAGGCAATGCAGGGCCTGGGCAAGCCGGGGGTCAGCATGTGGGGCAGTGGCATGGGGGCACCCTTCAATGCCAGTTTCTTCTTCCCGGGTTACGCAGATCCTGATGGCAAATTATCCATCACCGCAGCTGCCGATAAGAAAATCAACAATCCCGTGCAGCAGCGGCTTTATCGTTTGCTGTTCCCTGAGGCGATTTTGAACCCGCCTGTAGAGTGGCGTGGCGAAGGTTTCTGCGGTAATTCGATTGAGCAACAGCTCAAGCCGTATAAATATCCATTGCTAGGGAAATCAGAAGTCAAGATGTTCTATCGCTATGGAGGCTCATTCATCGGCACCATGACCGAAACCAATAGATGGGTGATGGCATACCAGAGTCCTAAACTGGAATTTGTGGTCAACCAGGATTGCTGGTGGGGTGGTGAGACCAGATTTGCTGATATCATCCTGCCAGCGTGCACCAATCTGGAGAGGGACGATATTGCTGAATTTGCCAGTCCCGGTGGCTACTCCACGCATGGAAACAGCGGTTGCAATTACCGAATTATAGTCCGGCAGAAGAAGTGCATTGAGCCGCTTTTTGAATCTAAGTCAGATTACGACATATTCACTCTCCTTGCAGACAGGCTTGGTTTCAAGGATGACTTCACCGACGGTGGCAAGACTGTGCTGGACTGGGTCAGGCGATATTTTGAAATATCCGATCTGCCCAAGCACATATCATGGGAAGAATTTGATAGGAAAGGTTACTACGTGGTGCCCGTTCCTGACGATTACAAGCCGACTCCAGCACTACGATGGTTCTACGAGGGCAGACCGTGTGATACACCGGATTACTTGAACCCCAAGAGAAACACGGAAAAAGGCAAGGAACTGGGTACCTATAGCGGTAAGATAGAGTTTGTTTCCCAGAGCTTGACGCAGCATCTGCCCGACGACAAGGAACGGCCTCCGATGCCCAGGTATATTCCGAGCTGGGAGGGGCCAAATTCGCCGCTTGCCAGGAAATATCCGCTGCAGCTATTGTCCCCACATCCCAGATACTCGTTCCACACCCACTATGATACCCACACTCCCTGGTTGGAGGATATTCCTGGCCATCGTATCAAGAAGGATGGTTACGGTTATTGGGTAGCCAGAATACACCCGCACGATGCCGGTCCGCGGGGCATAAAGCAGGGCGACATAGTCAAGTTGTATAATGACCGTGCAGCAGTACTGTGCATAGCTCAGGTGACGGAACGCTGTAAACCCGGCGTTGTCCACAGCTACTGTTCATCGATCAAATATGATCCTATGGAACCGGGAAAGGCCTACTCTATTGACAAAGGTGGTTGTGTCAACCTGCTTACATCAGCGCGGATGCTGTCCAAAAATGCTCCAGGGATGGCGCCCAACTCTTGTTTGATAGAAATCATGAAATGGGAGGCATAGCGTCAAATGGCCAAGAAATATGGAATGATAATCGATGTCACCAGGTGTAATGGCTGCTATAACTGTTTTCTGGCCTGTCGGGACGAATTTTGCGGCAATGACTATCCCGGCTATTCCGCTGCACAACCATACAGCGGGCAATTCTGGATGCAAATAATTGAGAGGGAACGTGGGCAGTATCCAAAGGTGAAAGTCGCTTATACTCCTATACCCTGTATGCAGTGTGAAAATGCCCCCTGCATTGAGG
>Ga0224495_10001258_pt1 | contig 18185 bp, 17 predicted proteins | sample SF_Jul11_sed_USG_FD_168128 | JGI IMG/M metagenome (GOLD analysis project Ga0224495, IMG submission 168128) | Sediment microbial communities from San Francisco Bay, California, United States - SF_Jul11_sed_USGS_4_1 | ecosystem: Environmental > Aquatic > Marine > Sediment | place: USA: California... | reverse complement strand
TCATATTCGACTTGCATCGGGCGAAATTAAATTGGCTGAATTGCACTGGTATGAAGCTTATGGCATAGGTAAAAAAGAATATAAACGAAAAAGATATTTGGAGTAATAAAATGGAAAAGTCAAAAGAACCTGCACAGAAATACGTTGTTTGTATCAATAATGATAATTTTCCGGCTTCGCTGGAACTGCATAAAATTTATCGCGTAGCGCCTGAAGCGCAGATCAAAAGTGAGGGAAATATCGATATCCGTATTATCGATGAAAGCGGCGAAGATTATATATACCCGTCTTCTTGTTTTGTTCTTATCGATGTCCCACAAAAAGTGGAAGAATCTCTGCAAAAGGCATCTTGAATCTCAGGGAACACCTCATGAAAAAAATAATACCCAAAATATTTCTCCTCCCTCGCTCTTTTGGCCATTACCTGCCAAGAAATTAGCCAAAATCACCCCAAGGTGTGATACATTTTTATAGATTTTGACAAATAAATGTTTACATTATGTTCGCGTTTCACGCAGACTGTGTGTGGAGTTCGTTAGTGGGTAGATCGGGCATGAATTGAAAATCGTCTCGGATTTTTGAGTTCATGCCAGGTCTGTTGTAGCCAAAAACAGGAGAGGGGAAAATGAAAAAATCAATAATTACAATGATACTGTTGCTTTCTGCAATATTATTTGCGGGAAATTGTGCGCCGTCTGGCGGTGGCTCGACCGTTAGTGGCTCGACCGGCGGTACAAGCGGTGGATCAACCGATGCAGAGGCTGTAGCCGCTGATAAGGTCGCTCTGGGAATTATTTACAATGGCACGGATTCAGCCGGCAGCGTAACCCGGAATGTCGGGCTCAATACGACCGGTTCCGGCGGTACGACGATTACATGGGCAAGCGATAATACGGCCATAGCCACTAATGGAACTGTTACCCGACCGACACCGGGAACTGGAAATGTTGTTGTTACATTAACGGCGACCATCACAAAAAACGCGGCCATCGATTCTAAAATTTTTAGTTTAACCGTTATTGAAGGAGACTCAATTGCGCCGACCCCTGGAAATACGGGAATTATGACAGCTGCTGGAAATATATTTTCGAGTGTCATTTTAAACTGGACAAGTGCAGCTGATAATATTTCGGCTTCAATAAACTTGTGTTACACTATTTATCAATCTGCAACAAACAATATAGATTCTTTGGTCAATATACTGGCAAACGGAATTGCAATTAACCCTGTCTGTACAATGAACATGAATAGCTATAATATCGGTAATAGTTATAATATTAGTGGGATTTCAAATACCGCAAATTACATTAATGTAATTGTACTGGATGAGGCTGGGAACAAAGCCGCATATCAAATGTATAATTTGTGTGTGTTTCGGTGCGATAGTTTATATGCATCCAATAATACAACATGCAATGGCGCATACGATATTCTTCTGTGCTTTGGCGATGCGGCTTGTGAAGCAACTACGACTTCTCAACTCAATGCTTGCCTTAGCTCTGCCACTACTTCATACAATACATGCCTTGCTGCTTGTCCTTAAACACGGTGGGGCAACAATTTGTTATTCGACAGATGGTCTTACTACGCCTGCCTGTAATGCCAGCGCTCTTTGCTCTGCAGGCTTAACATATTCTACTCCGGTGACCGTAAGCGCAACGCTTACGTTAAAAGCTCTGGCCTGTTTAAGCGGTAATTCGCCTTCGCTGGTTACCAGTGGTACTTATACGATAGTTCCACCAGGATTGACGTTTGTCAATGGCGACGGGAAGGCTGAAATGACGGGCGTTCCTACGATGGATTTCCAGTCGATAACCGGCAGCATAGGTGGAACAATAAATGTTACGGTACCAGTAGATACCGATACCGGATATGTTCTGGTCAAGTTTCAGGATCGCGCTTCTACGGTGGCAACGGGAGTTGTTCCGATTACCCTTACTCCGGGTACCGCACAAAACGGCTTGGCTGCGGTAATTATTCCAGCCGGAAAATTTTCAGCTGGCGCTTTTGTGTATGTATATGTGATGATGGGAATTTCCAACGTTGATTTATTAACCAATGTCACCGGAACCATTTACGAAATTGTCATGGGCAGCGTCGCGATTACCTACAATAAAAAATTTGTCGTTACCAATAATACCGGCCTTCCGACAGATACGGGCGTTACCGCAACCAGATTGACGATTAATTGAGCCGCCAGAAGACTCGATCTTTACTACATAGCGCCACGATATCCGGATGCTCTTCCGGATTCCGACGATCCCCGAATTCACTTTGATGAATCTATGGCCGTAGAAGCGTTAAGCCTTGCAGAGCGGATCCTGGAAATGGTTGAAAAGGAATTTTTAAATGCAAATTAATACTTTCGGAATTTCAAGGCCACTCACGAATGAAAATATCGAAGTGATACTAAAAAATATAATGCAATACATTTCTGGTAGAGCGGATAAAGTTTTTATTTTCGGCAGCGTTGCCAGAAAAAAATTTAATCCCGATAGCGATATTGATCTGGTAATTGTAAAAGAAACGTCCGAAAAATTTGTCCGCAGGGCATTTGAGTTTGAAGAACTTTTTAAATTTTATCCGCGTCTGGATATTATTGTTTATACTGCCCGCGAATTTGCCGATCAGCTTAAAAAAAACACTTCATTTTGGGACGAATTTCGCAGAGATGCAGTACAACTGATTTAAGTCTCGCATTTCCGCGAAAATACTCAATCCACGCCCTGCCGCTTACTCGCTTAAATAGGACTGCACAGCCTCGTCGATTTTTTTCATCGAAGCGTCATCGGCAATTCCCTGAAATTTTTGAATGCGGCTTTTAGCTACCTGCCGAATGCCCGCAATAACGGCAAAAGACTTTTTGGGGAGATTTTGGGAGCCAGAAGCAAGATGTATCTCCATGCGCAGAGGCCAGATTTCCGGCGGTCGGCTGGAGAGGGGAACCATGACCACCGAGTCTAAAGCCTGGTTGGTTTCAGAGTTCGATACAATGAGGGCGGGTCGCATTTTGCCCAACTCCGGGGCTTTGGCCGGCTCCAGATTTACCCAGTAAATTTCGCCGCGATTCAACCGGGGTTACTCCGATTCCAGGGAAAGATCGGCAGATTCCCATTCGTCCAAATCCTGTTTTTCCTGCTTATGCTTTTCCAGATTTTTTATGTACGAGGATGCCGCCAGCTTCATTTTTCTTCTTTTAATTTCGCGTTGCACCGACTCGCGGATAAATGAAGTAAGGGTTTGATTTTTTTCCAGATACGGATCAATTTCGGCAAGTATTCTTCCATCCAGCTTTATGGTAGTTGCGCTCATACCACCAGAGTATAAAAAAATATACCCGTTGGCAACCATTTTTTTCTCTGCGCTTCTTTCTCTGCGCTCACCGCGGCTACTTTTTAGTTAGTGTGGCCGTTTTGGCGCGCGCAGCGCGCCAAAAACGCCACTTTCTAACTAAATGGTAGCCGCGGTGAGACCTTTACAACCCCAATGATAGACGAATTTTTCGATTGACGTCGCTCATTTTAAACTGCTACCCATCTTGGGGAGATCACAATGATTCGAAATAAAAAATTATGGATTTTTGCCATACCGCTGATTTTCTTTGCCGCCCCGCTTTTTGCACAGCATGCGTTAAATCTGACCCGAGACATAAAAACAATTGATGTTACCCCTTACCTGTCTTTTTACGAAGACAAAGAAGACAAACTTTCCATTGACGAGGTAACTCGTCAGGATGCGCAAGGCCGGTTGTTTAAGAAAAGAGATAGCGCCGATTTTGGCGTTGTTGCCTACACAATATGGGGAAAATTTGAATTTAAAAATGAATCGTCTCAAGACTGGTGGTTTTTGTTTTTTAAATCCGAAAGGCTTGCCGGCGCCATGGATGTCTATCTGGTTTCCGGCCAGAAAATCATAAAAAGTTTTCATCAAAACGACTGGAAATCTTTTTACACAAGGATAGTGCAGCATCGAAATGAAATCTTTCCGCTCGGCATTCCCGGAAAAATGCAGACCATATATTTTTCGTTAAAACCAAGCTCTTCAACTCTTGAGTTTGATGCCAGTTTGCATACCGCTACATCGCTCATTGAAAAAGTTTACCGGGATAATTTGATTATGGGGATATATTACGGAATTATGATCGCAATGTTGGTTTACAACATGTTTATTTTTTTTGCAATTAGAGAAAAAGCGTACTTTTATTACATTGCCTATTTGCTGGTTTATATCATTGCTCAAAGCGCTCTGGATGGTCTATTTATTCAATTTATTTCTCCCAACCATATTGATAATTGGCATCATGTGATTGTATTTGGCGCCGTCATTGCCTGGCCCTGTTCTATTTTGTTTACCACTTCGCTGCTTCAGGTGAAAAATGTTTATCCCGGGGCATACCGGTTTTACCAGTTTATGATCGCCATGTTTTTTGTACCATCGATTTTGTATCCGTTTGTGGAATTTCAGAATGCCATTGTAATGACTGGTTTTTGCATCATCATTGTTACTTTATTTTCTTTTGCGGTAAGTTTTTTATTGTCCTTTCAATCCATGATCGCCCGGTATTATTTTGGGGCAACCTTAATATTTATTTTGGGAATGCTGATCCAGGAAATAAAACTTTTTAATATATATTTCCCGGTTATAAGCCAGAGTAATTATTCCGTACAGATTGGCAGCGCGCTGGAGGCCTTGCTGTTTTCGCTTGCGCTGGGTTACAGAATTAACGTTATGCGGCAATCTGGAATTGCGCAGGAAATAAAAATAAAAAAACTGGAGTATTCCAGTCTGCAGGGCAAGGTAAATCCGCATTTTCTGTACAATTCGCTGAATATGATCCTGGGAATGTTGCAATCCGACAAAAATGCCGCTGAGCAAACAGTGGTCGAGCTGGCGAAAATTTATGAGTACATGACCTACCATGTTGAAAAAGACCTGGTACCCATCAAAGAAGAATGGCAATTTGCCAGAAAATATTTCCAGATTATGAACAAGCGCACAGGACAAAAAGATCGCCTTGTCGAAGATTTTCCCAAAAATGCGCAGAATTTCCCGGTTCCGCCGCTTAGTTTGCAACCGTTAATTGAAAATTGTTTGAAACATGCCAAACCCAAAAACGTCGCGAAGGATAAAAAAGAAAAATATATATTTACCATTTCCATGTCCGTCAAAATGACAAACGAAGGCGCGATCATTCTTGTAAGCGATAACGGCGAGCCATCTGAAATGTATACCAGACCCCAGGGGGCTTTGGAAAATATCCGGCAGAGGCTGGAACACTATTATTCAAATGTGGAGGTATCGATACATCCGGTAAAAACGGGCGGCACAAAAGTCGAAATATGCATTTCTGGTAGAAAAAATTAGCATACCAAAAATTCAAAAGACGGGCAAAAAACATCTGTTTTCATTATGGTTTGTCAATAAAACAGTTGACAATGCACAAATTCCGGACGATGCTATTTTCTGACAGATTTATTGCGGATCAGGGAAAAAAATGAGCGAGCTTTACCGGTGTATGATTGTAGAAGATGAAACTCATTCGGCGAGGCTCATTGCATCTTATATAAAAAACTATCCAGAGTTTTATGCTCCAAAAATTTCTTCGACAATTGCATACGCTCAGGAATGTCTGCATAAACAGGAATATGATCTTTTGTTTCTGGATCTGCACCTGCCCGATGCCACCGCATTTGATTTGTTAAGAACAGGAAAAGTACAATGCCCCGTTATATTAATTACGGGGGACAGGATGCAGTCTCTGGCGGCCTATGAACTAAACGTTGTAGATTATCTCATTAAACCCGTTACGCGGCAGCGTTTTGAAAAAGCAATTCAAAAGGTAACGGAAATTATTGCCGGACGAAAAGAGCTGAGGGAAACGGATAATCGTAAAAAAAATGCTTCGGCAGAGGATTCCGTGAAAGTAATTCTGGTGCTGCGCTATTATTTGTCGCCCAGGGAAGCCGATATATGCGGTTCGATTTTGAAAGGGAAAAAGCCTGCCGAAATCCAAAAAATGTATTCCATTACATTGAATACCTATAAAACACACATGAAACATATTTTCTCCAAAACCATTGACCGGCATTTGGATGCGCCGCAATCTGGTCATGGAAAGCTTCAGCAGTTGACCATTTTTTTGTTTAATTTAACGCGCAGCGGTTCCTGAATTTTCTTGAAACCCGTATTTTAAAATGGGCAGAAAATATATTCAGTGTCGCGCATAAAACAAATGCCCGCGCTGCGGAGCCGTTCCGGGCTCCTCCGCTTGTGGTGGTTTAGCTTTTAACGGGCGAAAGACTACTGCAAATCTTGCAGCAAAAAAACATTTTCAATGAAGCGTACAACGGTGATATGTTTATGAGCGAAAAGATGCAAAAAAAAATTGCCAAAATCACCCCAAGGTGTGAGACAAATATATTCTTTGGGTGAATTTGTCGTTGACAAGAACAAAGAATAATGTTATTTGAAATTCCCCGGAAAGCGGGGGAAATTTAAAATACAGAGAGGAAAAACTATGAAAAGTGTAAAAATAAGTTTGGGAGTTATGATGGCATTTTTGTTGTCAAACTGCGGCGGTGGAGTAATTGGAAACCTTGTAAAATGGAGAGATGATAATAAAAATCTGGCCATTGAATGCAATGTGACCATGACCAAACCAGGTACGGAAGAAGTGTTGAACGGTAATGGAGATGGAAGTATGCATTCTGTTAAAAATGGAAACTGGGATCAAAAAGAAAAATCCGAATATCAACAATGGGCAAATGGTCAATGTCAAAATCTTTTATCGTTTTTGCAAAAATCTGTCAATTACAAAAATGCAGAAATTGTAGATACAAGCAAAATTCCAGTAGCAGAAACTGAATTTTTTGGTAAAAAATTTTCTTATGCGGATTATACCAGTACCAGATTTAGTTATGTATGGAAAATGAATCTCACTGCAAGTAAATCGGCAGAGCCATCACAGTATTGCAAAGGACAACCTGCAGGTTGCTCCGAAGTTACCACGGCTGTAAATGTACGCTATTTGGTAGAAGACTGGTCAAACAAAGAATCAAAAATGAGGAGCATACCATTACAAGATCCTTTTTTTGCAATCTGTGTTGCCAGCAATGAATCCATATCAAAAAATCTGTCTAACATTTCAGACGATGCGTTTAAACCATTAACCTCTGCGGCATTGGATCAATGCCATGCAAAGGTAAAAGGAAAATTTGCAAATTTTCAGAAAGAAATCGATGAGTTAAATTCTAAAAAGAAATCTTGATGCTTAATCATCCAGACGGGGCAACTCCCGTCTGGATTTTTTTACTTTAAAAAATTCTCGCCAATATCAACTTCTGGTTTGTTGCGAAATGATATCTTTTAATCCAATAAGAGACAGCGGAATCCGGATTACTTCAAATGAATTTTGGCCGCGAAGCGGCAATGGCAGATTACATCTCTGTCGCAACGAGAGTCTGGATTCGCTTAAAATTTTTTTTACGGATTTTTTACCGTAGGGCATTTGAATATAATATTTTTTGGTAATTTGATCTGCGCAGACGGTAGCTGATGAAGCGCCTTGCAGATTTAATTTTCTCAAAGTATTTCTACCTCTGCGGAAAACTATCCAGGAATCGCCATACCAGTTTTCTGTTTCGATGTGAAACATGCGGTAGTGAAAGGGTATGGAGTTTGCTGTTAGGCGTAAATGCCCCGATAGCGGCCAGAAATTGATATCTTGAAAAATAAATTCCCTGATGAGATCTTTTTCATCGGTTGAAAATGTCTCATAATCCTCCAGCTTTATTCTGTATTCCCGGTTTTGCGAAATCGACTGTATTTTATGTTTCAGTTTGTTTAGGCTGATATTTTTTTTTGATAGCGTATCATTTTTTCTTGCCAAAAGATTTTTGGCGGTAATTCGAAGGCCATCGGCATTGAGCGCTACGGAATAATTGCGTAATTTTGAACGCAAATTGGAATCATTAAAATTGGTGGGATCATCCCAGTAATTTATTTTTTGAGACCCGCACAAATGCCGAACTTCCTGGCCGGTCATTAAAATCAGGGGGCGAAAAAAATCCAAACCCCGTTGATTCTCAAATACAGAAAATGGGAACAAACTGTTCAGCTCTGCCCCCCGGTTGATTCTCATCAGCAAAGTTTCATACCAGTCGCTCAGGTTATGCCCGGTAATGACCAGAGAATCCGGATGTCGGGAAAAAAGTATTTTTAAATGTTTGTAGCGAATTTTGGATGCAATAAGTTCAAAGTTTTTTCCCGATCTCCTGGCTATTTTTTTTATGTTCCGAAAGCGCGATAGAAACTTCACATGAAGATCGGGGCAGGATGTTTTTACTTTCTCCAGAGCCTCCTGAATGAGTTGGTTTCGTTTGTCTTTTTGATCTGTTTGCTGGTCGCCATGATCCAGAAAATAAATCATCAACTGGCGGTTTTCCACAGGATGAGCCTTGTGAATGTTTAAAAGCAGGTGAAGACAGAGCATCGAGTCAGCTCCGGCTGAAAACGCGAGAATCCAGTTTTTATTTATGACGGGGTTGATTTCATCTTTAGTTAGATGTGTCTTGCTGAACAACATTGCCAAGTTTGTATTTTGAAAGGACATCGTCAATATCCTGTGTTAAAATGGATCTTAGCGCCGCCTCGGCGTCGTTAATTACTTCGATAATTTTCATGTTTTCCGTTAACGTAAAATCAGTTTCCAGATATTTAAAAATGGCGGGAAATCCGTCTGTTTCAGGATCAAATATTTTTCCCGGGGCAATGCCAATACGAATGCGTATATACTTGTCGGACTTCAGAGCCACAGTAATGGAGTCCAGTCCGATGTGTTTAATATTGGATGGACCGCGAGCGACTTGAACATCGCCATAGGGCAGGGAGTAGTCGTCGTGAATGACAATAATTCTGTTTACCGGAATCCTCAGGAACGAGGCAATATACAATACTGCCTCGCCGCTTAGATCCATAAAAGTTTGTGGTTTCAGAAGTACAATTTCGTGTCGTTCAAATTCCCCGGTACCCAGTAGAGATTTCTTCTTTTTGGTTTTAATTTGAATGTTGGTATTATTTGCAAGAACATCGACAATTTTAAAGCCAATGTTCCTGCGATTATTCATGTATCGGTCTCCCGGATTCCCGAGACCGATAATTAACTTCATATTAGAACTCAAAAATCGGGTTCCTTATTTGGTCTCTGGCGCGGCTGCCTCAGCAGCCCCCTCTTTAGCTTCGTCCTCTGCTTTCGCCTTGGCTGGCTGGGCAATATGGCATATCATCGGATTACCTTCCACGATGATTCTGGCGCTGGCGGGTAGATCGAGGTCATTTACGTGGATTCCATCTCCCATTTGCAATTTGCTGATATCGAGGGTTATGGCGGGCATTAAATCTTTGGGCAATATTTCCAGCTCGATAGAATGCAGCAAAATTTCCAGCATACCTCCGGCTTTTTCGCCTTCGGATTTTCCTTCGACATGGATGGGGATATGAGTTTTAATTTTCTCGCCCGATGTGATTCTGAAAAAATCCATGTGTAGTATCTGACTTGTCACCGGATGGGTTTGATAATCCTTGATAAAGGATTTTTCCTTTTTTCCCCCGACTTCAATATCCCAGAGTTGAGCTTCGGATATCCCGGACGCGAATATTTTCTGAATTAACTTTTCATTAATTTTCAAATGCTGCGTCTTGCCGTGATTGTAGATCACCGCCGGAATCATTCCCTGTTTTCTGATGGCCGATACTTTTTCGCCGACCTTTCTTTCTTCTGCCTGAATAATCATTTCTTGCATGTTTTATCTCCTGAAATCAATTTTTTAAACAAATAAATTACTTACCGATCGTTCGTCGTGAATACGCAATATTGCTTCTCCAATTAAAGGAGCCACAGATAAAACATTGATTTTTTTCAAACGTTTATTCTCCGGAATATTTATAGTATCGGTAAAAATTATTTCTTTAATGGGCGCTTCCTCAAGTCTTTCGCAGGCCGGACCAGATAACACTCCATGAGTGGAAACGGCTCTGACTTCGGCTGCCCCGAAATCCATCAATGCCCTTGCGCCTTTGGCGATGGTTCCGGCTGTATCGATCATATCATCTACCATAATGCAGTTTTTCCCGGATACATTTCCGATAATATTCATCACTTCGGCTTCATTGGCTTTTTCGCGGCGTTTATCGATAATTGCCAGGCCGCAGTTTAAATGTTTGGCAAAAAAACGCGCTCTTTCGGCGCCGCCGGAATCCGGCGAAACAATGACAGTATTTTCTGTATTTTGACCTTTAAAATAATCAATTAAAACGGGGGCAGCAAAAAGATGATCTACGGGGATATCAAAAAATCCCTGAATCTGATCGGCGTGTAAATCCATGGCCAGCAGGCGGTTGGTTCCAATGGTCTCCAGAATTTTTGCGACAACTTTGGCTGAGATGGGAACTCGCGGTTCTACTTTGCGATCCTGCCTTGCATAACCAAAGTATGGGGTAACGATCGTAATTCTTCTGGCCGAGGCTCGTCGAAATGCATCCATAATTAACAGAAGTTCGATAATATGATCGTTGGCGGGAAAACTGGTCGACTGGATTAAAAAGATATCGGATCCGCGTACGTTTTCGGTAATTTTTACAGACAATTCGCCGTCGGAAAATTTTTTTAGATCTATTTTACCAAGCTCAAGCCCGGCATATTCGGCTATTTTTTCGGCAAGGGGAATGTTGGACGATCCCGAAAATATTTTCAGCATGGAGCCATTCATACGGACACTCCTGCCAGTTTTTCCAGAGAAGCCAATTGATCGGGAGAATTAATTCCCTGAAACTGAATACTGTCGCTGCATTCGTATGTAAGGACTTTCTGGTTTTGGGCTTTCATAATTTCGACAAGATCGGTCAGGTAATATTCGTTTTGAGCATTGTGCGCGTTGAGCTCGTCAATAAAGCTCCAGAGAGCTGTGTTCTTAAAAAGAAAAACGCCGGTGTTTATTTCCTTGATGGATTTTTCGGCAAGCGAGGCTTCTTTTTCTTCGCGGATGCAGCAAATATTTTTTTGATCATCGCGGATAATCCTTCCGTAGCCATGCGGATTTTCAAGGGAGGTCGTAATGACAAGCATATCTCCTCTATTTTGAGTAAGGCTTGCATATGCTTTTTCGATCGTTTCCGGTTTAATCAAGGGGACATCGCCCAATAATACAATTAAATAATCGCCAATGTTCTGTATTTTTTCGCGGGCGCATAAAACGGCGTGGCCGGTACCATTTTGCTGTTCCTGGAACTGAAATTCAACAGCAACAGATGAATTTTCCTTATTCCAGAGCATAACGGTTTTTTCAACCATTTCACGGGCATGGCCAACCACCACCGTAATATTTTCTATTCCGGCGCGAAGACTCGACTCCAAAACATATTCAATCATGGGTTTATTGGCAAGGCGATGGAGCACCTTGGGCAGATCGCTGTTCATTCTGGTTCCCTTGCCGGCGGCAAGGATCAGCGCTTGAAGAGATGTGGTTTTTCTTTCGTTCATTAAAATCTCAATCTGGGCCGGGAGGGATCGAACCTCCGCATGTCAGGATCAAAACCTGATGCCTTACCGCTTGGCGACGGCCCAATATTTTTGCCCAATATTTTTATCGGGAACAGAATTTTTGCCAGTAAATGCCAGGATGCTCTTTCCGGAGTTCGTCAACCAAAACATCTATTTTATTGTAAAATGGATGTTTGCAATCCAGACCTGGAAACCCCGCATACCATGTCGATCCGGAGCCGCTCATGGAGGTAAGAAGAAATGTCCTGTTGTCTTCATCCATCAAACCTTTTGTTTTCCGGATGAAAATATTTTTGAGTTTTTTTAAAACTGCGTAATTTTCAGGATTTACTTTCTGCAAAACCTCAATAAACTCATTTTTGATCAAAAAAGTTCTGTTGCCCTCCTGGTCAAATATATCCGCAAATTTTCCGGCCATGCCTGTATGCCCGGTAAATTCCGCTGGATTTTTTTTTTCAGCGCCTGTCATCCAGTTCAGAAACCCGAAATACTTCTCATGGCTGGATTTCAGGCTATTAATCTTTGAATAATCGTCGTGTAAAGTCTTTTTTGAGTTGTTTGCCCAGGGGATTTGGCGGATCATTTCTTCCCGTGTCAGGCGGCAAACCGGTTTATTCAGAGCCTGAAACATGCCGGAAGTGGCAATGCCAAAATCAGGCGTGGCCAGAATTCCCAGAAAAGGGAGAGATTGGATTTCGGAAAATACTTCGCCGGTGCCGCTCACCAGACAGGGGCCGTTGTGCAGGAAAAAAGGAACGTCAGAGCCAATTTCCAGCGACCGGGTTTTTAGCTGATTTTCGATAGTGGAAAATACCCCAGGAAAGGCGCCCGGTTTTATATATTCCATGACGGCTTGAAGCAGGCAAGCCGCATTGGAGCTTGCGCCTCCGAGCCCGCCCGGAGAAGGAATTTTTTTTTTAACAAAAACGCGCACGTTTAACGGGGCAATTTCCATACTGCATTGGCGCAAAAAAATCCTGATCCATTGCCAGGCCTTGTAAACCAGATTGTCTTGAACATTTTGAGAAAATGCAAGGGCTGTTTTTTGGGATCGAAAGTTTTCGGGAAGATGATTTTCCCAGGAAAGCTCAAAATGATCGTCGCCGGAATTCGAGGGCGAAATAGAAACCGTCACTTCATCGCACAGGTCAATGGGTACAAAAATACTGACAATGTGGTGAAACCCGTTTGCGTACTTAAAGGGAATGGTTAACCCAAGATTAATTTTGGCTGGAGAAAGGAGATGCTTTGTAAAACTCATGCTATTTGTTTACGGATTGATAGAGGCGGTAAAAAGCATATCCAAATCCGGTAAAAATGGAGGCAATCATGGTCCATGGCTGGGTGTCGGTGTATTTGCCGATAAAATAACCGCCAATGGAAGACAATAAAATGAGGGACATAAACTCGTAGGCAATCCCCAGCAGCCGAAACTTTCCGATATCGTCATCTCCGGCGTCGTCATTTTTTACAGGGCGGGTCTTTCTGAATTCGGATTGATTTTTTTTTAACTCGCCAATTTTTTTATGGATTTCATTTTTTTCATCGTCAGAGAGCATGATTGTTGATAGAACCCGTGCATGACTTTGCGCGTCAATGATTATGTTGTCAGACCGGGGTAGACTGCAATCGCGAGACTGAAAACAGAGTTTCTGTTTGTCAGCTGATGACCCGTGCCCAATAAAAGGGGCAATTAGAGCTTTTCAAAGCTGCCGGAATTTATTATTCGTACTCAATATGCAGTTGCCTGGAATTATTGACAATCAATCGGCTGAGACACAGCTCGATGCTGTTCTGAATTATTTTATTTGTCCTTTTATTGGGGATTTGTCAATTGCCGTAGGATATTTTTATTTAAGCGGGTTTGAAAAGATTCTTGCCGGTCTGGAACAAAACGAAAGTTATAAAACCGACCAATATAAAGAGGGTACGATTCGTTTTATTATGAGCCCGCGTACCGATAAGCCGACAGGAACTGTTTTAACGCTTGGCCATGAAGAAAATTCGGAAATAAATACGAAAGAACTGGCGCGATCTGCTCTGCGGGAATTTGAAGCCGACTTAAAGCATATCGATGCAGATACCGCTGCGAAGTTTTTATTTTTATTAAAAAACAGATATATTCAGGTGAAGCTTTATACCAAAGATTTTTTTCATGCAAAAGCATACATTGCCCGTGTTGTACAAAATAATATAGATCATCATTATTCTATTGTCGGGTCTTCTAATTTTAGCGCTTCCGGTTTAACCAGCAACCGCGAGTTGAGTATGGTTTCTAAAGATGAACAGAAATACGATGCCTTAAAAAACTGGTTCGACATTATCTGGAACTCTGAAGCCGAACTTTTTAATGAAGACTTATTAAAAATCATCGAAGCTTCCGGTTTAACAAAAAAAGAGCCGGGTCAGATACAATTTTTGCCTGTTTACTTGACCCCTTTTGAAATGCTTACTTATCTGGTGAGCCACTACTTAGGGAGGCATATCATAGATCAGCTTCAAGAAGCCGATCAGTTGGCGGAGTTTCAACGCATTGGTTCTGAAAATATTGTTCACAAGTTAGAACGCTATGAAGGCGCAATTGTCGCCGACTCTGTGGGGCTTGGCAAAACCTTTACCGCTGGCGAGGTTATTCGACGATATCATTCGGAAGGCAAAAACATTATTTTGGTATTGCCTCCCAAACTGTTAGATCAATGGAAGACTACTCTGGCGAATCATTTTTCAGTTCTGGAATCGGAGACTGTCGTTTTTATTTCCATGGGGGAGTTGAGTCAATGGGAACCTGTTGAGGTCAGCAGAAAATTGAAGAACATAAAATTTGATCTGATCGTTGTCGATGAGGCTCACCGCGCCCGAAATACCGATACCGATTTGTATAAAAATTTAAAAGAGTTGCACCCAAAGACTGGTCGAGCTCATGTTATATTATTAACAGCCACTCCATTAAATAACAGCGTTCATGACTTAAAGAACCTTCTGGCTCTGTGTACCCAGGAAACAACGCTGACAAATGCCGGTCTGGTGTTCAAGGCCTTTGATGTTTTTGAAAAGCATACGCGCGAACTTCGCAAGGGCAAAAAACTCAGCGAGATTGAAAAAGACCCTGAATATATTCAGGCCAGAGATCAAATTAAAGACATATTAAATCATACCATGCTCTTGCGCATGCGATCAACGATTAGAGAAAAATATAACAATATTCGCATTGCCGGAAAACCGCTCGTATTTAAAGACCCCACGGTTGAAAAAATCACCTATAGCTATGATGCCACCTACCATAATCTTTTTGACAGCGCCGGGAAATTACTCGAAAAATTAACGCTGCCCCATATCATTTTATCAAACCCAAAAGGGGGCAAGACGCTAACCCATTTATACCAATTGCTTTTGTTTAAGCGCCTTGAATCCAGTATTTATGCCTTTTATATTTCTCTGCAACGTATTATCGAAAAAGAAAAAATACTTCTTGAGGAAATCGATAACGAAGACTGGGAAGCGCTCATAGAAAAATACAACAAAAAAGTTTTTGAAGATGAAGAGGCTTCTTTCTTTGATACCGTCGAAGAAAATGAGTTGCGAAAGCAGCGTATTGAAAAAGGGAATCCTGAATTTTCGACCGAAATAAAAAAAGATGATATAGAAAAGTGGATAGATGAAGATATTGAATTGATTCGAGCGTTTATCCAGGAACATATTACTTCGAAGCTCGAAGAACCGGATAACCCTTTGAGTTTGCGCGATGAAAAGATCGACCTGTTTATACAGAAACTGCAAACCACCCGATATCGAAAAGCCCTGGTGTTCACCCAGTTTATTTCTACGGCGGAATATATTCACTATAAACTAAAAAAATCAGAGAAACACAGTTTGTTGGGTCTCCGTTTTGATTTTACCCACGGCAGCGATGACGGCCTGAACCAAAAGTTGAACCGGTTTGCTCCCATTGGTCGCAATGCAAATATGCCAGAGAAAGATCAACTTGATTTACTGGTCACGACGGATGTTCTTGCCGAAGGGGTGAACCTGCAAGATGCCGATCTTCTCATTAACTTTGATTTGCCCTGGAATCCCATGCGGATCGTACAACGCGTTGGCCGCGTAAACCGGATTGGTTCTGAAAACCAGGTACGGGTTTTAAATTTTGCGCCAGATCGTTTTTTAGATTCATTTTTAAACCTTTTAAACATTCTTTACAGTAAAATCAAGCAGGTTACGATTTTGCTTGGAAAAGAAATGGCTATTTTAAGCTCAGAAGAAGAAGCCGAAGAAATTAAACCCGAAGATATTGGCGAAGAAATTCGCAAGGTTCAAGACACGACCGACATTACAGCTCTGGAAAGACTCTCCGGGTCTAACAGATTGCTGGCTCAAATTGAAGGCGAGACCCCCGAAGATTTTTTTCGCGTGCAACTTTATAATGCGGCGCGGGAAAACAATATCCGGTCGTCTGATTTTAAAAAATTCATTCATAAAAGCGATGAGCATGGTTATTATACAATCATCAATAAACGACCTGAAGATATTTACCGGCTTTATGAAATCTACGGCGAGCGATCGGGATACAAATCTTTATTGCAAAGATTCTGGTATGCCGCTTCTATTGACGGCGATTGCAGGCAAACGGACAGTTATCCGCAAATGTTTTTAACCCATGACATTATACAAAGCGACGGCATCACCTTAAATGAGACAGAAAATATAGACGCCATACAACGCCTTACCGCTAAAATGGAAACATATTTTTCAAATCAATACTCCAGAATCAAGGCCGCCTATGGCGCCAGAGTCACCAGTCAAAGAATCGGCGGTATTGCCGGCACACAGCGCGACCTGTTGACACAATTAGATACTATTTTTCGCAGCAATACTTTTACAGATAATTTTTCGATCAGCGCGCAAGAATATAAAGCTGGTTTTTTAAACACCATTCAGGAATTGCGTATGGTTATGCAGAGTCAGATTATCAGCCAGGATCAGGTACGAAAAATTCGCAAAATTCTGGAAGACCACCAAATCAACATTGGCGGCCAGATATCTCAGCCGCAGTATCTGGATTTTTGCAGGGCTCTCGATGATATGTTTCATGGCGTCGTTTTAAAAGATGCCGCCTACCGCGGCGTGCTGTATACGCCAGCCGATATAACGTATCGCTGGCTGACGACAATTTATATTTAAAGGTAAAACAATGGCACAAAAAAAACAAAACCTTCGCGACGAATTTTTAGATATTAAATCTCTTGATGACTTGCATAACTTTTTTGCCGCACGCGGTTTTAACTGCCACCTCAATGACGGCGAGCTTGATATCGATATCAGCGATGAAGGCGGCCAGGAATTTATCAAGGCCTTTGTTTTTGAAAAAGCCTCAGAAATCAGTTCGCGGGTTCGCAGTTATGTCGGCGGTTTGTATTGCACTCTGGGTATTTCAAGCGATTTTGAAAATTTTTACTTTGCGCGTTATGGGTTTGGCCTCGGCGGGGCATCAAGCAATCTCCGTGTCTTGAAATATCGTATCAGTAAAGAAAAAATTCGAACCGAGGACAAGCATATCTCTTTGCAACGATTGCAGGGCTTAAAATTTAATCATTTAAAAAGCTGGGATGAACTTTTTGACCGCAAAGACATTTCAAAGAAGTTTTATTCGGAATACAAAAACAAGAAAATTCAATTAGCCAAAAGAATTGTTGGTATTGCTGATAACGAGGAAAGATCATTTTACGCCTCTGTCCTTTTAAACAGAATTATTTTTTTGTATTTTCTACAAAAGAAAAAAATATTAAACGGCCACGAAAGATATCTCACCACTCACTTGATAAAATATAAACAAGACAAACAAAGTTATTACAATGGATTTTTATGCCCTCTGTTTTTTGAAACCCTCTGCATAAAACAACAAGATAGATCGCCCGAACTAAATGCCCTGACCGGCGAAAACATGCCGTACCTCAACGGCGGTTTATTTTTGAAACGCGAGATCGAAGAAAAATACCCCGCGATTGATGTTGATAACAAAGCCTTTGAAGAAATTTTTCAGTTTTTCGAAAGCTGGTTCTGGCATACCTCTGAAAGAGACGAAGGCGAAGAAGACGCCGTAAGCCCTTATATTCTGGGTTACATATTTGAACAATCGCTGGGCGAAAACAAATCGCAGGGCGTTTATTACACGCCGCCATTTTTGTCAGAGTTTTTAACCCATGAAACCATTTACAACCATTTTATAACCCGGCTTGCCCTGAATAATAAAGATGGTAATAAAGAAGAGAAGGAAGATACCCCCGAAGATGCACTAATAAACTGGTTGAACAAAGCCAATGATGATGAGTTGACCAGTTTTTTTGAAAAGGAACTGCGAGATATCACCGTTTGCGACCCCGCCTGTGGTTCAGGGCAATTTCTAGTCGAGGCCTTACATGAGTTATCGGCCTTGCACAAGATACTGGTTGAAATCGCCAAAAGCAAAAACTACGCAAAACTCCAAAAAGCCATTCAAGCCAGTTATGAAATGGACGGCGATTTTATATACGCCATTCGCCGCCATATTGTAACGCATAACATTTACGGCGTAGACTTACTTAATGAAGCCACAGAAATTTCGCGGCTGCGTTTGTTTATTGGAATGATCGAA
>Ga0224495_10001257_pt1 | contig 18188 bp, 10 predicted proteins | sample SF_Jul11_sed_USG_FD_168128 | JGI IMG/M metagenome (GOLD analysis project Ga0224495, IMG submission 168128) | Sediment microbial communities from San Francisco Bay, California, United States - SF_Jul11_sed_USGS_4_1 | ecosystem: Environmental > Aquatic > Marine > Sediment | place: USA: California... | reverse complement strand
TTAATGGTGCTCCAGAGGGTTTTAAATGTCTCTTTGGGAGTGTCGGGATGACGAACAATATTATGGCTCCTTCCGATCATTTCATCTTTAGTATATCCGGAAATAGTAGAAAAAGCATCGCTGACGTAGGTAATAATTCCTTTATTATTTGTTTTCGAGGTGATGACGTAACGGTCGATAGTATCTACATATTTTTTAATTTGCTGGGCATTGTTTTTTATATCTGATTCATTAATATTAATAAGCGTGGCCATGTGGTCAAGAGATTGGGCAAGGGTGGCGATTTCATCTTTGCCATTGATATTAAAAACAACGGAACGATCACCTGATCCAAATTTTTTAATGGCTTTCATAAGTACCAGCAGACGGGCGATGAATGATTTATAAAAATATATGAAAAAGAGTAAAAAGAAAAATGATATTATTCCTGCTAATGTGAGAGCTTCGATAATGTGTTGTCGATACAGATTATGCCGCAGTGTTTTTATTTCATAAACAAGCCAGAATTCGCCTACTTTATCGGGAGCTATATATCCCTGGGAGTTTCCTAAATGTACGGGAAAGTGTGCAAGTATATAATCACCGTGAAGATATACAGTGCTTTTCTTCTCGTTGTCTGGGGTCTTTCCATAAAATGCAAGAAGTTCGCTTTGCAGGGTTCCTGACTGGTGACTTTTGTCTGAAAACAGTATTACACCGTTTTCATCTGAAATCCATGAAGATATAAAATTTTCCCGGGCACTAAGTGACGAAAGTGTTCGGCTTATTTGCCGGTAATTTTTCTGCGAAAGAAAATCATTGAGGATTCCCTGGTATTCGGAGCCTTCTTGTTTTAATGAGTTTACAATCTGGGTTTTATTATGTGCCAATGCCCGGTTTAGTTGTATGACAAATGTTGTACCGGCGCTTATGGTAGTAGTAATAATAATCAGCGTCAGGTATATTTTTTTTATAGAGCAGTTATGTTTTGATTTTTCAAGTATATTATCCATTTTTTCTTATTATTTAAACAGATTTTCAGGATAAATTTTGTTTTTTATAATTTTGTTTTCTAACATAACAGAATTTACTTTTTTTAATGTTTGTAAAAGAGGAGGTGGTGTGGTTTCCAGAAGTTGTTGATTCATTATTTTGTCTCCAAGCGGAATATCTTTGAAAACATTTTTCAGTTCTTCTTCAGAAAGATTCAAGCGAGGTTTCATTTTTAACGCAGCTACAGAAAAATTTTTGTTCATGAAATCCAGAGATTTATACCATCCATTTTTAATATGCGAGATTGTATCAGGATATTGTTGATAGATATCTTCACGAACAAAAAGTACATCGACAATCTCACCTTTTATCATGGAGCTGCTGAAAATTGTATTTGCCCCTTTTTGAAGAAGACGACTTTTAGTGGGTTCAAATGTTATAACTGCATCAACTTTATGGGCAAGAAACAGTTCTTCATGAGAATCTACCTCTATCGGGACCATGGTAATTTCTTTAAGTTTTATATGATTGATTTCAAGAAATCGGGCAAGTATATAAGCGCCGAGTGCTGTGTATTCTACCCCGATTTTTTTGCCTTTCAGTTGCGAAGCTGAAGTAATGTTTTTTTGTGCAAGTAAAACATCTGCTCCATTTGAGACATCGAGCACGAGAACAATTTTTCCATTGAAACCCTCTGAAGAAAGGTAGATAACCTCGTCGAGTGTAAGTGCTGCTATTTCGAGATTTGAGTTTTTAAATGCACGTAAAATTTCTGATGCTGAAGGAAATTCAAGCATTCGTATATTGGAATCGAAATAACCTAAAGAGGCAGCTGTATATAACGGTTCGTATCCGGGCCATGGAATTCCGGCCATACGAATCTGAGGTATGGTTTTTTCTTTGCATGTCAGCAGGGTCAGTATAATGAAAGTACCCAGGAGTATTGTTTTTTTATTTAACATGTATTTTGATTGAATCCTTATTTTTTCAGATATTCTTGATATTATACATTTAATAAGACGATGTAATTGTTTAAAAAACATAATTTAAATTTCAACCAGGGAGTTTTGCAGGTATGATTTTTAATGGGTGGAGAGAAAGGGAATTTATTCATTGACAAGTGAATACAATAAGTTATCATAAAAATATTGTACGAAATATATAGACTAAAATATATTTTACTTTTTTGGGGAAGTGATTTAATCTTGCAGGGAGCATTGTAAATGCCGCAAAAGAAAAAAGATATCAGTAAATATGATTCTATAGGTAGTTCTTCTAATGAAGTGGAGGCTCTTGTAAATGAATTAAAAATAAAAAAGCAGGCCCTTGAAGAACAAAACAGAGAATTATTGTCTACAACCGCAAAATTAAATAATATTTACAAAAGATACCTGGAACTCTATGATCAGGCTCCTGTGGGGTATATAACGATAAGTAAAAGCGGTTTGATTCTCGATAGTAACTTTACTGCCGCAGCACTTCTGGGAGTTGATAAAGAGAATCTTGTAAAAAAACCTTTTATGAAATTTATTTTTGAAAAAGATAAAGAGGAGTATAATAAACAAATTCAGCATCTTTTAAAATTCAGGAGCCATCAAACATGGGATATTAGATTGTTATATTCAAATAGCACTCTGTTCTGGACACAAATTCAGGCGGTCTACGCAGATGATGAAATTCGATTGATTATTGATGACATAACAGAAAGAAAATGGGCCGAAATAGCTCTACATCAGGCCTTAAAGGATGCACATTCTGCCAACCAGGCAAAGAGCCGTTTTCTGGCTATGATGAGTCATGAAATTCGTACACCGATGAATGGTGTTCTGGGAATAACGGATCTTTTACTGGAGACAGAACTTGATAAAAATCAACAGCATTATATTGGTATGTTAAAATCATCGGGTAACGTTTTGATGCAGCTCATCAATGATATTCTTGATCTTTCTAAAATAGAAGCAGAGAAAATGGAACTTGATTCGATTACTTTTGATTTGCGTGAAATGATTTCAGGAATTTTCAATATTTTTTCTGTACAGGCCCAGAAACGTAATTTGAAAATGGAGTTGCACATTGATGAATCTCTGCCCGGATTTCTTTCAGGAGACCGGGGACGTTTGCAGCAGATACTGAATAATCTGTTTAATAATGCATTCAAATTTACATCAAAGGGGGTAATTTCTTTGCACGTATCCGGGATGCATGAGAACAAAGAAGATCTTACTTTGAAATTTTCAGTAACTGATTCCGGAGTGGGTATTGATGAAGACAAGCTCCATTTGATATTTGAACCCTATCGACAGGCAGAGGGGGCAACAACTTCAAGTTCATATGGAGGTACCGGTCTAGGGCTTGTCATATGTAAAAAGATGGCTCAGCTCATGGGTGGAGAAATCGGAGTTTCAAGTGCTAAAGGACAAGGATCTACCTTCTGGTTTACCAGCCGTCTCAAGCGTGTTAAAGACCTGATTGAAAATCAAAGGAATAACTCACTAAAAAGGAAAGTAATTTTAAATGTAGATTTATCAAAAAATAAAAATTATCGTATTCTTGTAGCAGAAGATGATACGATTAATCAGGTGATTATTTCGAAAATCCTCGAAAAACAGGGATATCGTTTTGAAATTGTTGATAACGGTCAGAAGGTATTGGACACTCTGGAAAAAAATGACTTTGATCTTGTTCTTTTAGACTGGCAAATGCCGATTCTCAATGGTCTTGAAACTGCGGCTCTAATTCGTGATAAAAAATCCCTGGTTAGAGATCACGAAGTTCCAATAATTGCTTTGACAGCAAATGCGATGGCCGAAGAGAGAAAAGCAGGTTTTGAAGCGGGCATGAATGATTATTTGACAAAACCGGTAATTACATCTTTACTTTTAGATACAATATCCAAATATCTTGCTGAAAGAAAATAATATTTTAAGAGAACTATTTCCTGAGCAAAGGGTTGAATTTTACCTGAAAAACTTGTTGAAAGCCGGGTATTATATTAATATGAGTAATAAAGTAACACCAATGGACACATTGCAGATATATCAGCGCCTGAAAAAGGTATCTGGCTTTCGGCCCTCGTGGCCTCGCCAGATCAAGGAACATCCTGTTCCATGAAAGCATCAGAACCTCTTGCAAAAGAGATGGCAGAAATATTCAGAGAAACTGTCGAAGAAAAACTGGCAACGAGAAACGATATACTGACTATTCAAAAAGATCTCAAGGAGACAGAAAATCGGCTTCAGAAAGATATCAGGGAAACAGAAGTTCGCCTTCAAAAAGAGCTGGAAAAAATGAAAATCGAATTGAAGGCAAAAATAGAAACTGATATTGCAAAATCTAAATCCGAAACAATTAAATGGATTATCGGATGGGTCACGGGGCTTCTGGTTGCCCAGACCGGATTTTTGGCTGGTTTTTTGAAATAATAAATAATTTATTTTTCTTTTTACAAAAAGAAACAAAAAAAATCCAGTAAAAAGATGACCGTTCGATTATCATGGCACAAATGATGATCGACCCGATTATCAATCGCCCCATTAGCGAGGGGTTATAATACGAGAAATCTTGTTCTGGCAAACACTATCGCCATCCATTATATGTAAAGCTACCTATGTTGTCGAAGCGCTAATGTATGTTAACGATACGATAATATAACCAGGGGAGGCTATCGCCGTCCTGTATCTACTGCATAGCTGCGATTTCTGCCGGGCTTAATACACGGTTATAAACCCGCACGTCGTCGATTGAACCAGTCCAATACTGAACTGTTGTTGGAAAATTGCCTATCTCCATGGTTGCCGATGCGGTTGTGCTCCAAAGTGATTTTGCAACTGCTGCACTTGTAGCAACACCATTAATATAAAATATGGCGTTAGTTCCATCAAAGGTTCCGCAGTAGTGTTTCCAGATATTTAAGTTCGTACCTGACGAATAAACATCATCACCATAACCAATATATCCTGTAGCAGTATTAAGAACGACTGCAAGGCCTTGACCATTAGATGCAGTGGGTGCTCCATAGCCCATCATATAATTTGTTCCCGAATTTGCAGTAGGGTTGCCCCACGCGCAAATTGTTCTTGGCTGCTTTAAAGTCGGGAAAATTGAGGCTGATACTGAGAGACTATTCGCTCCGCTGAATAATCTTGCTGTACTTGCTGTTCCAAATCGGTCATTTGCAGCTGCTGGTGTTCCTGTACCGACAATGGAAAACGCAGCACTTCCGCCCCAACCGCTAACATCGTTGTACTCATCAGTAGTCAAAGCTCCATCATTGTCCGTAAAATCGTATCTTGCCACAAGGCCTGCCGGTACCTGCACGGCCAATTGACGAATCTGGGCGGCGGTGAGGGCGTTATAGTAGATACGAACGTCGTCGATTTTGCCGTTAAAAGGGAAAAGCGAACCATTGTATGATGCGATAACCAAAGAAGAATTCAAAGCCCCGGTTGCAGTATTCAGTGCTCCCCCCAATGGACCTAAAGTTCCAGAGCCTAAACTGGAGCCATTTACATAAAAATTAACCGTAGTTCCACCGCTGTATGTTGCGCACAAATGAGACCAGGTATTGAGCGGAAGCGTATAGGGAAAATAGGCATCATTATTAACGCCAAATAAGGAGACAGATTTGACACCGCCAATATCCCTTATTCCAAGAGCTGAGGTTTGATTACTACCATTTCCATACTGAACGGCAAACATATTTGTATTTAACGCAGGTTGGGCAGCCGGGTTTATCCATGCGCACATTGTGCGTGGGTGATTGCCCGCCGGCAAGCCGATGTCGGCGCCTGTAGTGCTGGTGAGATATTGAGTTCCGGCGTAGTTAAAGGCTCCGTTGGCATCTCCATCTTTACCCGTTACAGCAGTTTGAGAAGCCGCACCACAGCCAGTACCATTCCAGGTGCAACCTGTCAAGGCTATCCCCAATGGAGCAACATCTGTTGCTGCTCCGCCATTGGTTGCCCCATCAAATGTATAATGGCTCAACAATCCCGTCGCGCCTGTATTGTACGACGGCCCCACCTGAGCAGGGGCAGCGTCTTGCGCCAGTTCGTTGATTTCGCCTTCGCCGAGCGCGCGGTTGTAGATGCGGACATCGGCAATAGAGCCGTTGAAAAAACTGCCTGTACCCAGCCGACTACCGATTACAAAATTACCTCCTATAATGGCAGTGGCATACGTATCTGCTGTCTGGCACATCAACTTGCCATCCATATATAAACTTATTTTGCTTCCTTTTTTATTCCCGAGAAGATGATGAAATTTTGCATCGTCAATCCGAACACCGGACCGGCATATCGAAGCGTTTGTACCATCGAAGCGGGCAAATGTGACCTGGCCAGGAATATTTGGATCATTATTTTCAAAAATCAAACTGTAATCATATTTACCAGCATTTCGATTGCCGAGAATATCATTTTGTCCGGCTGCTCCAGCTGATGCCTTAACCCAGGCACTAACGGTGAACTCCACATTGCCGGTTGGCAAACCGGTACTGGCAGCGGAAATAAATTGTGAACTCCCGTTAAAATTATATGCTGAATCGGTTCCAAATCGCCCCGATGACGCAGTCGACGTTGGCCAGGCCGTAGAAGTTCCATTGTTTATATTATTCGGCGGTGCAGTCAGATTATCACTATTATAATCATTCGCATTACCCGCAAGCGGCCAATAGCCGACAAGTCCGTTGCTGGCTATCTTGCGAACCTGATGGTTGCTGGCATCACCTATGTAAAGAGCTGCTCCATCGGTTGTTAAATAGACAGGGTTACCAAACTGGACGGCAATCCCTGTTCCCGTTGCAGCGCCGATATTTCCACTGCCGGCAATAGTGGATACAATGTGATTTGCACCACCCGTTCTATCCAGTTTTAATCTGCGAATTCTCGGCTGCACATAGTCCACTATATACAAATCGTATCCATCGGTTACCATGCCCGTAGGGCCATTAAACATGGCCGATAGTGCCGCGCCGTCTTGAAAACCTGCAATGCCAGAGCCTGCAATCGTGGTTACAGCTGTAGTCGTTAAATTTACAGCTCTGATTTTACTGCCGACATACTCCGAAACATATAAAAAGCCATTAAGAGTTGCCAATCCCAGCGGATGGTTAAATGTTGCCGTTGTGCCAGTAGCATTGTCAACTGACCCTGCTGTGCCAGAACCGGCAATTACGCTTACAACTCCTGTTGTAAGATTAAGCCCCTTGATTTGGTGATTATACCTGTCAGCAATATAAAGAGTATTGCCGGATATCGCCAGGCCTTCGGGGTCGAATAACCCTGTTAAGAGTGTAGTTACCTTGCCTGTAGGGTCAATTTTGCGAATAGCATCGTCTGCACTTGTCGTATTTGTTGTTATATTGCCCAGTTGGCCAACATAAAGATTGGTTCCATCACTAACCATGCCGCGCGGGTTAAAAAATTTTACGCCAGTTGTACCCGTACCGTCAACGGTTCCCGGGGCATTGCCGCCAGCAGGGGTAGGCCCCTGATCAGAACCGGCAAAGGCAGCGCATGTCGTATAAGCCGGGCCTGCGCATTTGAAAATTTGATGTGTTCCACGGTTTACAAAATAGAGATTTCCTTCTGCAAAAGCGATACTGTCAGGCATATTTGCAGCGGGTACACTTGTGCCACTATAAAGCGTTGTCGTCTTCCCCTGGTACAGATGATAGTTGAGCGGCGCAGGTGGCAGAGTCTGATACCTGCCGCCTACAAAATACCCGCTTACACACTTGATATTAAATGTTAATCCGGCTGCTGCGGTAATAGGTCCAAATTGTTTTTCTGCAAATGAGCATATCTGGTTTGCAGGTTGGCCAGCGACTGCAATATTATATGTGTCACCAATAGCAAATGATACACCGCTGACGGTATTAACGCCGGTTGCTGCTACGGGAACAGCTCCGCTGTTTAATGCAGTTGTTGCGTTTGTCAATGTTACAGAAAGGGAACTTGGGGTGTAAGTTGCCGGTGCAACCATCGAAAGATTTACTCTGATGCAGTCTGTTATGGTGTAACTGGCACTTCCGGTTGCCATATTCAATACACTGTCGCGAGCGGCATAGTTTAAAGTATAGGTTGTCGCTGTGCAACCGTTTGCATGAGTTACTGTACCATTTGCAGTTATGCCTGCTGCTGTTGTTGTGCCTGGTGTATAATTTGCAACTGGACCTGTTCCTCCGATGTAGTAATCTATGTCCTTGCATCCAGAACCTCCGGTATTATCGCTGCATGTAATTGCAAAGGACAACGATGAGACAAAGTAATTTCCAGTTCCAGGTGTTATAGATATTGTAGGTGGTGTAATATCTTTGTTTATTGTTGTAGTTGCAGAACCATCAGAGTTTGCGAGATTTGATACGCATATTGAAATAGAATTTGCTCCCGCACCAAGATCAGCCTGGTTGATCAGGGTGGTTACAGCTGTGTTGGCAGTTGCCGGGGTTACCCCAGAGAGATTCGGGGTAGCCATGGCAGTTGAGTTGGCCACTGGGGTTCCGGTTGCGCATGTGCCACTTTTAACCGTGTAATTGAGATTTGTGCGATTGGTAGACCATGTTATGGTGGCAATATTATAGGGGGCATTTGTTCCCAAAAGTGCTGAAGAGACCCCATTAACAGTAGTACCAGATACTGTAACTGCAGGGAGCGTTGTTTCTACGATATAGGGCGTTGCGGTGGTGGTAACTGTGCTGATGTTGCCCAAATTATCCATGGCAATATATGAAAAGATAGTCTGGGTTGCGTTGGCAAGTGCTACGGGTGCAGTGTATTGGGTAGTGCCTGCGGCAACTGTTTTGGTAGCCGCAACAAGAGCCGGGGTTGTTGGTGCTGCCGGCAGGGCAGGTATAGTACTTGTTGATTTTGTGTAACCTGTTACTGCACATGTGGAACCGCCTGCATCTGTGCAGTTGATGGCGACATTCGTGGCTGTTGTGAAATTGCCCGGCAGAGGAGTGAGCGTCAGCGTTGGCGGAGTATCGTCTCTGGTTATATTATGAGAGCCTGATCCTGTCAGGCCCGCAAGGTTATCTACGCACACCTGGATGGTGTTTGAACCGGTAACAAGTTGCGCTGCATTTATTAAACTGGTTACTGCGGTATTGGCCGTGGCAGGAGTTGTTCCTGACAATCCGGTTATGGGTGTACCTGTTATGCAGTCTATTCCAGATTTTATGGAGTAGTTGAGGCTGGTTCTGTTTGTACTCCATGTTAAAGTGGCAATGTCATAACCAGGTACCGAACTGATTATAGAGGTTGATGCAGCATTTATTGTTATAACCGGAACCGTTGTATCAACAGTATAGTTAAATGTCTGCACAGGTTCCACACTGCCAGCCTTGTCAATTGAAACAACAGAAACGGCTGTTCTGGCTCCATCAGTTAACACAATCGGGGTAGTTGTTCCAGCAACCTGATCTGCATATAATGTACCGTTGACTACCCCCCCGCTGGCATTAAAGGAAGGTGCAATCGGAGGATTCAATACAGCCACTGAATCAAATACCTGATTACTTGTGTATATTGTTTTTGAGCACCCTGCAGTTGCATCTGTGCATGTTAAATTCAGGGTAACAGGTGAACTATATAAACCTGCAGGCATTGTACCAGCTGCAATAGTTGTTACAGGTGGCGTATTATCAACAAAAATTGAAATACCATTTGCCCCGCCCAGATAGCCAGATTGTTGAAGTGAATCCATAACACCGATACAGAGATAATATAACCCGTCTATCGCCGGTAGCGGCATGGAGAGTAGAGCGCCGCTGCCTACACCATTGTAGTTGGCTCCGGCAAGATCAATATTAATTGCTGTTCCGGCAGTGTAAAAAATAAAAGTGCCGGTTAATGAGGTATTCATGGCACAAGGTGTAGTTGTTTGTACACTGTATTGAAAGAAGCCGTTTGCATCTGCTGCAAAAGAGACACTCTGAAAGGCGTTATTGCTGATATAAGGAACCAGAGGAGGCAGTAATGTATTCTGTGCCAATATTGGACCAAGTCGCCCGCTACCTATTATAAAATTTTGCGTTGCAACTCCACCTCTTGAATCTGTTACTGTTACCGTAATTTCACCGATAAAGCCCGGTGTAACATTATTGGAAACATAAAATGTAGCCGTGGATTGAATAATATTTCCGGTTCCTGTCGGAACTTCTGTAGAAGGTGAAAATGTTCCTATAAGGGAGCTATATTGAAAGGTAATGGCATCATTTTGCGGATCTTCTGCGGTTGTAATAATTGTAAATTGATTATTGGGTTCCAGTGTCGCTCCAAAAGTGGCGTTGACGCTATCCCAGATTTTAGTGGCAGAAGATGGAGTCATTGAGAGAATTACAGGCAAGCTATTGGGTAAAATAGTTCCCAGGTCATAGCTGAAATCGGCAGTTGCACCTTTTTCATCTGTTAAAGTTATCGTTACCATTATGGGCGTGTTTATAGCTGGTTCGGTAACCGCAAAAGGAACTGTGAAACTTAAGATATCATTATTCCATGTTTCACTTTTTGTTCCAAAGAATCCTTGAGTTGACGTTATATCTGCAGTGAAACCGTTTTTATGTGCATCTGATGCAGAGAATGTAATATTAATATTCTGACCTGGGGTAACAAGACCGGAACCTGGAGAATCTGATGAAAAAGAAATTACAGCGGGAGGAGTATTGGGTGAAAAGTTCTGCACCTGTTCGAGAACATTTTCGTTGCAATGAAAAAGAAAAGAATTAAAAAAAAATGACAACAAAAGAAGTGAGATTTTTTTTTTCAAATACATTCAATACCTGCTTTTCACATTTTTTTATGATATCATATATTAGAAAAATATTATATTGTCAATTAAAAAAGATTGGTAAAGTTTTCAGTCCGGGGAGATAGGTTACTTTTTTGTTGCCCTGAAAAACGGAGGGAAATCACGTTGAACTTTACCTGTTTTTTTTGGAAGTGAATTAAGCACTGAATTTTCCTTTATAATCCGCAGGACTCATTGTACCAGCCAGAGAAAAATTCCCGCCATGAATAAAGGCAAAATTCAAATGTATTTGTTCAAAGCCATCTGCGAAGAGCACCAAGATGATAAAGATGGTATTTTTATCAACAGGAACCCTCTGGATATTGTAATGTCATGAGAAAGTGTTCACGATAGTTCAACTCTTTTGCTGAAAACATAATGATTCGTTCGCTCTGAATGTTTTACGGCTATTACAACTGGTGTAAATATATCTTTACATTTTGAATCTCTGCCACACTGGAGAATGAAGATGTCTCCTGAGGAATATATTAGCTATACGCACCTGATATTTTTTCTAACAGGTTTAACTGGCTCGTTAGTTTTATATTTTAACAGAGGGTTGGCAAGGAATCGTTATTTGCCATGGGTTTTGCTCATGGTGTCGACTGGTTCCGGTTACAATTTCCTTTATTACAGCGGAATTTTGTTAAAGCTTCCCTATTTGTATGGCCTCAATACGGTTGCATTTGCCGCTGTATTTCCCTTTATGTTCTTGTATCTTTGCCAGGCCCTGGAATATGATTTTGCTCCCCGCTTTTTTCACTTCATTCCCATGGTCTGGACGATTGCCCAGTTTGCAAACCTTGCTCCCTATTATGTCATGGACCGGGAGAAACTAATGGATATTATCAGCGAATCGATGAAAAGCCTGAACCCGGAAACACTTATCGGTGATCCTTTGCCCTTTCTGCTCACTTCAAATTATCTGTTTCTGGCTTTTTTCGATCTCGCCTATATGGGATATCGTATGAGCTGGCATGGCATCGGAGGTGAGTTCCGGCAAAAGGGTACGGCCCGTAATGTGCTTGCCTTCCTTGTTGTCTGGGGAGTGACCCACGCATTTGTTATCACCCTGAATATGTTGTTTGTAAAGAATCCGGTTTGGTACAGTATTATTGATATTATTTCGGTGATCAGCGCCATGTCGTTATTTGTATTTATTACTGTCATTCCTGAGCTGGTGAACAAGGGATTATTTTCAAAGCCCGGGGATCACTGGAACGGGCATATGTTTCTTCGTTCCCGGCTGTCAAAAAAGGATACAGCAGAATTAAAAAAGCGCATGCTCGAGGTATTTGAAAAAAAGAAAGTTTATTTGAATGATAGATTGAAAAGGACTGAAGTTGGCACAATGCTTGAATTAAACGAAAGTCAGGTATCTGAGCTGGTTAATACGGAATTCAGAATGAGCTTTAATGATTTTGTTAATAAATACAGGATTGAGCTTGCAAAAGAGCTCATGGCGAAGGGAGAGATGAACCAGGTTCATATTTGCTATGCATGCGGCTTCAGTGCGTATTCCAGTTTTTTTCGGGCCTTTAAAGAAGTTGTTGGTCTCTCGCCTGAAGAGTGGCGGATGGAGCATACACACAAGATTGCGGATGAGTCCCTGATGCACAAAAGAGCGTAATTTGTATAGTGGATTGCAGAAAGCGTTGATCTTTACCTATTTTATATGAATTTTTAAAAAATGATATCGCACTTTACATTTTAGCTCTTATACGAGTTTTGTCAAAGTATGGTCTCTTCGATGAATCAAAAAAATGTAAACGGTATAATTTTGTGGCTTTCTCTGGTCTGCCTGATGGTATTTGGCATGGTTATTGTGGGTGGAATTACCCGGTTAACCCATTCGGGCCTTTCGATTGTGGAATGGAAACCCTTGATGGGGGCGATTCCTCCGATGGGAGAAGCGGGATGGAATGAGGTATTTGAAAAATACAAGCAGTTCCCTGAATATCAAAAGGTTAATAACCAGATGACTCTCGATGAGTTTAAATATATTTTTTACTGGGAGTATTTTCATAGACTTCTGGGCCGTCTGATAGGTGTGGTTTTTTTCTTTCCGTTTTTGTATTTTGCAATTCGCAAAGAGATCGGGGCTGCGTTAATGAAACGCCTGAGCCTGGCTTTTATTCTGGGTGGTTTGCAGGGTTTAATGGGTTGGTATATGGTTAAAAGCGGACTCGTAGATATGCCGAGCGTCAGCCATTATCGTCTTGCTGCCCACTTGATGCTGGCCTTTACTATTTTTGCCTATATATTGTGGATTATTCTTGATTTGATTTCTGATAAAAAGGCCAAACCTGAGTCGGGAACAAAAAACAGTATGTTCTCATTTTCTGTTTTTGTTACAGGTTTAATTGTGCTGCAGATAATTTTTGGTGCATTTACCGCAGGAAAGAAGGCCGGCTTGAACTACAATACATTCCCTAAAATGAATGATTCATGGATTGCTCCGGAAGTTTTTGAGATGACGCCTTTGATTATTAATTTTTTTGAAAACAATGCAGGCATTCAGTTTGCCCATAGAATGATTGCATGGATAGTTGTACTTGCCCTGGCCTATTTTGGACATCGTGCTGCGCGAAGTGCCCGCTCTAAAAAGCTGAAAATGGCGGTTTATCTTTTATCAGGCACACTTGTTTTGCAGTTTACTCTGGGTGTAATCACATTGTTGTTACAGGCTCCGGTGTATATGGCGGCCATTCATCAGGCGGGTGCATTTATCTTTTTTGGTTCTGCAATTTTTGTAAATCACAGTATGCTGCATGATGTTGATTAACGCGTCGGGCAGGGTAATAAATATTTAACAAGAAATAAAGGAAATAATAAAATTGAATTTGTTCAAAGCATTTCTATTACCGTTTAAGGCGATTGGTTTTACTTTAAAAAACAGATCGTTATGGAGGTTTATTCTCATTCCTTTACTAATAGATCTGTTTATATCTTTGGCTTTAATTTATTTTGTATTACTGCAAATTCCCTTTATTGGAGCATGGCTTGAAGAGCCTATCGCTGCGTTAAAAATGATACCTTCACCAGAGAGCTGGTTTGGTCGTTTTATGATTTTTTGTATAAATATTGTTGATACACTTCTTCATACAGTACTCTATGTTATTGTCGTGATGCTTTTTCCGGTATTTTTAACCATGCTGAGTGCTATCATCGACCCTCTGTTTCGAACAGGACTTTATAACAAGGTAAATGAACTTTACCATGACAATACAAATCAAAAAGTAAAATTATCAGAATCTCAGGGATCTAATTTAAAAGCCTCTTACCGTGCTATTATAAATTCATTTCGAATAGTCTACCGCTTTATCGTTTATTACTCTTTTGGTCTGATCGCCGGTTTGATTCCGTTCATTGGAGGAGTGTTTCCGGTTATGGTCGTTGCCTTTTTTATGGCCTGGGAATTTTTACTTATCAGCTTTGAAGAAAATAATATTGCCTTTGAAGATCAAACCCGACTATTGCGTAAAAACTTTTTTACTATTTTAATGTTCGGCCTCGGGTCTTATTTGTTACTTTTTGTTCCGGTATTACAGGCACTTTTTTTATCGACAAATGTTGTCGCCGGCTCACAACTCTATCGAAATTTAAAACCGGCTTCCTGAAAACTGGATTATTCACATATTCAACACGCTCTTCTCATCATATATAACTTAAAAACTATGTCGAAGTACTTTCAGTCATTGGGTTGAAAAAGAAAACTTAGCCCACCCTGAAACTTATGGAATCGTTGCTCCTGTGAATGCCTGATACCGAAGGTGGGCGAAAGCCCTGATGAAATTCATAGAAAAGCCGTATGCGGGAAAACCGCACGTACAGTTTGACGCGGGGCCTCGGTGAAACTCTAATGAGGGGAGCAGGGGTCTCCTCTACGAAGGCCGTCAATTAACTTGCCGATAAATAGAAGTTATGATGCATAACGGTGCTTTTTGTTGACGTTGAAATAAGGTTTGAGTCAGTTTTGCGAGCACAAAACAAACTCCAGGTTTGGCGCGAGTCCTTACGGTTAAATGAAGAGTCTCTAAAAATTTGGGTGAACAATTAGAATAATTCATATAAAAGGTAAAATAATTTTATACAGTGATCTCGAACGACTAAAATTACATTGTGAACCCCGAGGCGCGCGAAGTCGCGCCGAGCTTTTGCCCTCTGTTATATGCCGTGATAAATTAGAATAATACAATGTATCCAGATTGAAAAATAGTTGACACGTGATATTCGCATATCCGAATATCATAATATGAAAAATGATTTTCCTGAAGTATTATTTGCTTATTCTGAAGAAATTCGTTTGAGAATAGCAATGCTCGTTCAAAATTCAGAGATATGTGTCAATTGTTTGGTAGCTGTATTGAGATTACCTCAATCTACGATATCAAGACATGTTGGAATTATGCGCAGGGCGAATATTATAAAATCAGAAAGGAGAGGGCCAAATACGTATTATTCTGCCAATATCGATAATACAGATATCGGTAGGTTAAATAAGGATTTGTTAAAGACCTATTCAAATCATTTAAAAAATCAAGAACCATTTCTATCCGACAGAAAAAATCTAGTAATACAAAATGATGTGTGTACTGTAGATTGTAAAGTTGCATGAAAATATATGGAGATCCAATGAAAGAATTTAACCTAAATTTAATTAAAGAATTGCAAAATGATTTAAACAATCATAGTGTTTATAAAACTATAAAAGACCATGAAACATTGAGAATATTTATGGAGCATCACATATTTTCAGTTTGGGATTTTATGTCGCTTGTAAAATATTTACAACATTTTATCGCACCAGCAAAAACACCCTGGGGAATTCAAGCAAGCAGAAACGTGAGACGGTTTATAAATTCAATTGTATTAGAAGAAGAATCCGATATTGGATTACCGGACAAAGATGGGAATACAACCTATGCAAGTCATTTTGAGATGTATTGTGAGGCAATGAAAGAAATTAAAGCAAATCCTAATCATGCAATTGAATTTTCTAATGCGGTTCAAAAGTATGGATTTGAACCTAGTATCGAACTTATGTTTATTCCAGAAGCATCGAAGGTATTTGTGAAAAGAACAATGGAATTTATCAGAACGGATAGACCTCATATAGTTGCAGCTGCCTTTGCCTTAGGACGTGAAAAGATCATACCTGATATGTTTAGAAAGTTATTAAGTGAAATGAATGTTCAGAAAGAAGATGTGCCTGCTTTCTACTACTACCTTGACAGACATATACATCTTGATGAGGACTTTCATGCACCGTTATCATTACAGATGCTCAATGAATTGTGTGATGGAGAAGAGGTAAAAATTACAGAAGCTGAGGATGCAGCCAAAGCAGCAATATTAGCGAGAATCAAATTTTGGGATGGCGTCGAACTGGCTATCCAAGAAAGAATTTCCGAAAAAGTAGCATAGGTTATTATTCCTGAAACTTTCATACTCGGAAAAAACCATTTTTCATGGCAGATAACGTTTGCGCATCAACTGACGTTTTGACATGGCCTGAGTAAGCCGGACGAGCAACAAATTAACCCCCATAATTTTTTGCGAGCTCTGGCTGTTAAGCGAAGGCCATGTCAAAATGTGGTCGAACAATCACGAGAATACAACAGAAGATAAAATGTCTTTACTGTAAATCCATATTTTAGAAAGTAGAATTGTGAGACCGGAGCCGCCGAAGGCGGCGAACCTGTTATGCGCTGTTAGTTGATGTGACGGCCATCGAGAACACCATTTTTTACACGAGGTAAAAAATGGTTACAAAAGATATTTATATGATTTGCAGTATGTATTACAATAAAAAATGTTAACTTAAACTTAGAGCAAAGGAATAACAATGAACATAAGCAGTGTAACATTAAGTAACTTCAAGGGAATTAAAGATAAAGTCACTATTGATATTAAACCAATAACAGTTTTTATAGGACCAAACTCCTCTGGAAAAAGTTCAATATTACATGCAATTGCTACTCTAAGTCAAACCATCAAAATTGTAAATAATACAAAGCCTCTTGTATTAGATGATGACCAGGCTTCTGTACATCTCGGTAGATTTATTGATGTAATACATACAAAAAAATATACAGATTCAATTGGATTAGGTTTAAATATAGACCATGCAAAAATAAGAAAAGTTGATATAAAGAAAAACTCAAAAGGAAAGGACGAAGCACATGAAACAATAATCGATGGCCCGATTAATTTTTACATGGATTTTAAATGTGTAAAAATATCACAAGAGATTTTTATTAATAATGGTGAGTTTAACTTTGGGAATGATAAATATGCAATTAACAAAACAAAAGATGGCTATGCATTAATAAATTCTGATGTAGGAATTAATCAGAATATTTTTTTTACAGATTCATTTTTAACAGATTTGAGTGGTGTTTTCAATCCAAGTATGAAAAATCCCTTTCAATTAATACCTTTTATTGAAAACATGAATAACTTACGAACCGCGCTGAAGGATATTCGTTATTTAGGACCGTTCAGACAACCGCCACAACGAAATTATCGCACAATGGGTTCCAATCCTATTGAAGTCGGATCTATGGGAGAACATACAGTCTCGCTATTATCAAACGAATTAATGCAAACACGTACAAGAGATCATATTACTCAAATAAAACAATGGTTAATTAAGCTTGGATTAGCAAAGGGGGTAGATGTTAATAGAGTTACGAAAACCGATATGTTTAATATCGATATGCAATTATTTGATGATGAAGTTTTTTCTATAGCAAACTTAGGCTATGGTTTATCCCAAATATTGCCAGTACTAACACAATGTAGTTATGCAAATAATAATTCTACCTTATTGTTTGAACAGCCTGAAATACATTTGCACCCATTAGCTGCTGAACATTTAAGCGAAGTCTTTGTGGACATACATAAGAATAGAAATGTTACAAGTATTATTGAAACGCATTCAGATAAATTAGTATCTGGATTTATTCGTGCAATAAGAGAAAAAAAGTTAGATTTGGAAAATTTTGCTTTTTATAGAGTTAACCGTAAAAATAAAAAAACACAGTTTGAACGGATAGAGATAATCAATGAATCTGGAGATATTGATATTTATGGGAATAACTGGCGAAAAGATTTCTCTGAACAAATTTAACCCAATAGCCGCGCACGGTACGCCAAGAAGCGTGTGAAGAACCCGGGAGGTGAAAGGCCTTCATGCTCCCTTACCTGTTCGGGAGTAAAGTAGTTTTGTTGTATAAGGCCGAAGTTTCGTTCGAAAACTTCGGCATCACTTCGCTCCGCGCGCTTCCGCTGACGCTATGCTCGAAGCGAGGTAACGACTTATGCAGAGTACAGAATGATCGGAGATGCGAGCCGTAATGAGAATGAACCCAACGTAAGCCTCGTTACAGAATCGGTGGCGGCCAGACTGTCGTGGATGGTGA
>Ga0224495_10001256_pt1 | contig 18190 bp, 17 predicted proteins | sample SF_Jul11_sed_USG_FD_168128 | JGI IMG/M metagenome (GOLD analysis project Ga0224495, IMG submission 168128) | Sediment microbial communities from San Francisco Bay, California, United States - SF_Jul11_sed_USGS_4_1 | ecosystem: Environmental > Aquatic > Marine > Sediment | place: USA: California... | reverse complement strand
TGTTTTTAAGTCATCCCCAAAGCTGAATGAATTCATGCCTGATGCCAAGACCCAAATTACCATTGTCTTTGAGCCGGTCAAATAGGAAGCGAAACTCAAAATATTTTTCAGGAGAAAACAGAATGAGCGAGAAAAAGTTAGCCACGTTTTTAGCTATGGTCATTACAACAGCTGTGCTCATCACAGCGGGATTTGTTTTTTCTCAGGATGCTTCCTCAGCAGGGAATGAAGATCTTCTTGTTCCTCCTCCTGGCTACGCCGAATTCGATTCTGCAATGACCAAATCAATGTTGAATATTTTCAACAGCCCGATCATGAAAGCCCAACGAGGTCTATCGGCCGATGAGATGGGAGGCTATGTCTTTGATACTTTGAAAGTTTCTTGTTATACAACCGATCGCGGCATAGAGGAATTGATCGGTTATTTTGCAGAAAAACTCGGTCAAGAGGCGGAACTCGAGATAGGTGCCCTCGTTGATTCCCCAGATGAGATGATTGAACTGGAGGAAATGACCGGCCTCTCTTGGGATAAAGGTTTCATCGAAAAATACAAGAGGGCCTACGAAGAATACGAAAGCGAGGAATCACAAACAGCAAGTTTCAACGCTGGCAATTTCCCTGAGAAACTTGTAGCCATCGAGATCGAAAATCCATATTTCGATCCGAGTACATTCAAAAAGGTGAACAAGACCTCAATCATGTACATGGTGTTCTCATACAAGAAAAAGTAATTTCTTATTTCTTTCCTGAATCTGTCCTATTTTAGTACGAGAATCAATCTGTTTTGCTCTTTTCATGAGAAGTCCTGAACATCTCACAGATAAATTTGGATCGGGCTTTATTCGTAGCGGAGCGAGTGGGCGGGATTGGCCCATGCGGCTTTCAAGGTCTGGGACGCAACAGCCAGAAACGCTGTCAGGAAGGTGACAGATACAGCCAGAATATAAGTTCCTGCGCTGATGTTGGTGATGAACAGCAATCCGGTCTGTAAAACCCTGTGCCAGCCATAATATATAAGGCCTAGAGCAATGATATTAGCGATGGCAACCAGGAGCAGGAATTCCCGTGTCACTCTCCACATGATATTCAGCGACGAGGCACCCAGCACCTTTCTGATTCCTATCTCCTTGGTTCGCCGTTGGACCAGATAGGTTGTCAACCCCAGCAGGCCCAAACAGGAAAAAAGGACAGCCGTCATTCCGATCATACTTAAGAAGCTGGCAAATCTGCTGAGAAGCCCAAAAACCTGATTGATATATTCGGACATGGTCATGCACTCATAGGGTAGTTCAGGCATCAGGCCCAACCACTGCTCCTTCATGAATTTGCGAAGGTCGGGAAACCTGTCCATAGAAGAGAATTTAACCAGCAAAACATTGAGCTGTTCAGGCTCCAAATACAAGACGGCTGGGGGGATTTCGAATCCGATATCCGCAAACAGGAAATCATTCACAACGCCGATGACTGTGCCCGTCTTCTCTCCGACAACCAATTGCCTGCCAATCGGATTTTCCCACTCGAGTTTTTGTACAGCCGTTTCACTGAGGATGAGACTATCTCTGTCCGCAAAATCCCGCGAGAAGCTCCTGCCTTCTTTTATCTGAAGCTCAAGGACTTCGACAAAACCGTAATCTACGCCGTAGGCATGCATGGTGAGCGCTTCATCCTCAGCCGCCTCCGGAAGCCGCACCGGAGTTGGAGATTCCCAGACTACAGGCAGATTTCCAGCCGCGGAAACCTCGACAACATCCGGATGACGGGAGATTTCGGTCTTTAACACATCGAACTTGCCTTGTGATTCCTTTCCAAGCTGAATGATCGCAATCTTCTCCCGGTTAAATCCGAGGTCGGCTTCCAGCAGATGTCCAGACTGAAATTTCAAGATGCCTGCACAGGCGATAAAAATGACCGATAATGAAAACTGGAACACGATCATGACCTTACTGCCTCGTTTCTTTTTTCTCCCAGGCTGGAAATTTTCCTTCAGGACATGAAGCGGTTGAAAACTGGAAAGAAAAAAAGCGGGATACAATCCAGAAAAAATCCCTGTGAGTATCGCTGCCACAACGAGGTATTTCAAAAGAAACGGGTAGTTCCAGATAGAGTTTGAGACCTGGGGAACAAAAGAAACAAGCGCAAAATTTCCCATATAGGCATAGAAGATCGGATGGATAAGCTCATATAGAATAACCGTTGCCGGCATCGCTATAAAGGACAACACAAGCGACTCTCCCAAAAACTGCACGATTAACTGGGGCCGTCTGGCTCCGATCACTTTACGCAGTCCGATCTCTTTTGTTCTGTGCATGTAACGAACAGTCGACAGGTTGATAAAATTGATGCTCACAACCACAAGCAGCAAGACTCCGATGGAAAAGATAATATACACGCTGGCAGGACTGCTGCTTCCCATAAGAGAGGAGATGTGACCTGATTTCAGTCGAAAATCAAGAAACGGGAAAAGATACACCCGCTGCGGTGAATCAGGAGAATCGTCATAGTCTTTTGCCATAAAAGTCGTGAGCCTTTCCTCAATCCGTGCCTGGTCAAACCTATCGGGAACCAGCAAAAATGTGGCCATGCGGTGGACCGCCCAGTCATCCAGAATGCCGGAGAGGGCTCTGGCGGTTTCCAAGGAAACCAGAAATTCAAACCGGATGGAGGACACCCTGGAGATGTTTTTTGTGACGCCTGTGACCGTGACGATGATGTCTTTCTGAAGTGTTAGCACCTTACCGATAGGATCTTCGCCGCCGAAATATTTTTCGGCTGCGGCTCCTGACATAACCATCGAATAAGGATCTCGAAGCGCGGTTTCCGGATTCCCTGCGGTCATTTCAAAGGTAAACATGGAAAGAAAAGTGGGGTCGACAAAAAGTATGTTGTCCTCGAAGAATGTGTCCTCCCCTCTTTTTAAAGTCATCCTCCCGGCAGGATAGACTCTGACCACATCCGCAATCTCAGGAAATTCGCTACGGAGAGCTTCTGCCATCGGTCCGGGTGCAAAAGCGAGGTGTTTTTCCTCTTTATTTTCAGCTTGAAAGACCTGGACCACACTGTAGATTTTGTCAGCGTTTTCATGAAATTTATCGGCTCTGAGTTTCACGCCAGCCATGAGGGCGAACAGTGTGAAACCCGCCATGCCAACGGCCATTCCGATTATGTTAATCAGAGAAAAACCCTTCTGTTTCTTTAGATTTCTCAAAGCGATCATTAAGTGGCTTTTAAACATGATTAAACTCCTACTGTTTTCTCACCAGCATAGATTTGGCGAATCGGCCGTGAATCTTTCCCAAAAACTTGGCCAGGTGCAAAGTCAAGAAAATCATCAATATACCGGCTGCGCTGACCAGAGGATACGACCAAGCTGGAGGATAAAGAGGTTGACTGAAAGTGATCAAGGGACGTCCTAGACCCCAGTACCACACAGGATAGAGGGCAAACTTGATCGATAGGCCTAACATCACAAGTACGATCATAAAACAGGCTAGTCCCAGAGGAAAATGCACGATCATGTACGCAAAGACCTTCCAGGTGTAAGCTTCTATAGTCAAAGCTTTGTACTTCTTTCTCCAGTTAAGTCCCTTGCTTAAGAAGATTGGCTTTCGCGGCATACGGATGCCCAGCAAGGCTTCGATGATCCGGCCTTCCATCAGGGCAATCCCACGGAGAGAAAGAAGAAAAAGTCCGGTCACGGGAATCCCGATGATCAAGACAAGCGAGAAAAGAGAAACGGCTCCTCCGAGAAGAGCCCACATACCGAAGACGATTGCCGTAAGACCTGAAAGCAGGATGTACAGAAACGCCCCCCAAGTGCGAGCGTCAGTTGCAACACCAAAGAACTTTGCCCAAAATGCCTGTGATACCTGAGGCTGTTGGATGGCTAAAGTCGGCAAAATGCGCGATTCTATTTCTTTATAGGCAGTGGCGATCTCAGCAGGCATGCCGTATTTTTCGATCATGGACTGCAAGGCTGCCCCCTCCGATAGGTCGGGATCCCTTTCAAGCACCTCTTCTAATGCGGTTCTGAAGTGCTCTTCTGCGTCGGACAGGGCATCCTGGATGAGGGCAGGATCACTACCACTGAGTTCTCTTTTGAGTTGAATCAAGTATTCCTCGATTTTTTTATACATGGTCCTATCCTTTTATTTCCTCACAAGTATCGATTTGGCGAATCCACCATGGACTCTCCCTACAAACTTGGCAAAATGAAATGTCAGGGGCAGAAGAAAAAATCCGGCTATGCAGACGACAGGCAGGAACCATACTGGAGTAAAGACATTATCACCGAACAAATCCAGAGGGATGTGAAAAACCAGTTCAAACAAGGGGCTTGTTATAAAGATAAGGGAGAGAACAAAAAGTAGGCCAAATACTCCGTAGTATATAAGCCCTAACGGGAAGAGCAACACGGCGTACAGCAGAGCTCTCCAGGAATAAGCATCCGTAACAAGAGCTTTAAACTTGTCCGTCCAACCGAGGTTCTTATCGAGGAACAGGGGTCTTCTCGGCATCCGGATACCCAGGAGAGCTTCGACGATTCGGCCCTCCAGGAGAGCGATCCCGCGGATGGAAAGAAGAAACAGCCCGAAGATGGGCAGTCCAATGATGAACAGGAGTGAACAGGCGGAGACGAGTCCGCCTAACAGTGCCCAACCGCCGAAGAGAACGCCTGTGAACAAAGCCAACAGCATGTAGGAAAATGCGCCCCATGCTCTCGCCTCAGCCAGCACACCAAAAAACCTCGCCCAAAAAGACCGTGTATCCTTGGGTCGAGCAGCAGCCAGGACTGGTGTGATATGGGATTCAATAGCCCGGTAGGCAGAGGCGATTTCAGAAGGAGTTCCGTATTTCTGGATGATAGGCTTAAGGGCTACGGTTTCGGAGAGGCCAGGTTTGCTCGCATGCTCTTCTTCAAGCGCGGTTCGAAGATGTCCCTCAGCGTCTGAAAGAGCATCCTGGATGAGGGCAGGATCACAGCCTTCGAGTTCTTTTTTGAGTTCTTCTAAATATTCATGGACATTTTTATACATCGGTCTTTCCTTTTAAGATGTTGTCTACGAAATCCTTTGTGTGCTCCCAGATTTCGATCCAGTGATTCAGGGTTTCCTGACCGATGTCGGTAATTTTGTAGTATCGTCTAGGGGGGCCGCTCACAGAGGGATTGACAAAACTTTCCAGCAGCCCGCTGCTCTCCAGAGATCTCAGCACAGGATAGAGGGCTCCCTGTTTCATCATCGGGATTTTCTCATCATGGGTTTCGATGAATTTGGCTATCTGATAACCGTACATCGGTTCATCAGCTTGGCCGAGGACACTGAGAAGGACCAGGGACGCTATACCTGAGTTCAATTCCTTTTGAAACTTTTTATTGGCATCACTCGAATTCGCCAATTCTCTCACCTCCTACCTGAAATGAAGCCTCAAAAAACTCTGAACATTTCTGCATAACTAATATTAATCAAATGTTATTAATAGCCTTAGACTATTAATCATTTTTTAATATTCCTAATCTAATAATAGTATTAAGTTATTAATATTTCAAGTAATAATTCAATATTTTTTTAAAATGGCCTCCTACCAACCTTCTCTTTTCCTGTTCATCTCTATAATCGGAATGAAAAGATGGGTGAGGACACCTCTGAGTTAAGAATCGCCGATCATCGAAAGGCGAATCCATGAAGGAACTTCGGCAACAAAATCGACTGTTTAGGAAAACTTGGTCTGATCCCAAAAATATGGTATAAACAGATGATTTTTTCCGATGAAGATTGCGGTTACGGGTGCGAGCGGACACATCGGAGTCAATCTCTGCCGAGAACTGGTCAAAAAAGGCCATGCCATCAAAGCCCTTGTTCATAAAAACACCAGAAGTCTTCAGGGCATTCCTCTAGAGACCGTTCAGGGGGATCTCAAGGATCCAGCCTCTCTCTTTGCACTCGTCAAGGATGCTGATGCCGTCTTTCATTTGGGTGCAGTGATATCCATCCGAGGCAACAGAACTGGTGAGCTCTTTGATATTAATGTCGAGGGGACTCGCAAGATCCTCGAGGCTTCTCAAAAAGAGTCAGTTAAGAGATTTATCCATTTCAGCTCTATTCATGCGCTGGACCATTCTCCTTATAACCAGGAGCTGGACGAGAACCGTCCGCTTGCCATCAGAGACAAGATGGCATACAGCCGTTCCAAGGCTCTGGCTGAAGATATTGTCATAAATGCTTCGAACCAAGGTTTAGATACCGTCATTCTTAGTCCCACAGCCGTGATCGGTCCTTTCGACTATGCCCCTTCGTTGATGGGCCGGGCCATTCTCCTAATGGCCACAGGGAAGCTCCCTGCCCTTGTTCCAGGAGGATACGACTGGGTGGATGTTCGTGATGTGGTGAGTTCCACTCTAACAGCCCTCGAAAAAGGGAGAAAGGGGGAGCGCTATCTTCTATCAGGACACTGGAGGACATTGGAACAAATTTCTAAGCTTGTTTCCGATATCATCGACCTCCGCCCACAGAGGTTTACATGTCCAAACTGGCTGGCACGGTTAGGACTTCCCTTTATTAAACTTTACTGTTCTGTGTACGATAAAGACCCTCTATACACTCGAGATTCCCTTTATACACTGCGCACCAGCCACCGAAACATATCGCATGAAAAAGCCACCAAAGAACTGGGATTCAAACCACGTCCCTTTGAGGAAACGCTCAAGGATACTTTAGATTGGTTTCAAAACCAAGGATTTCTAAGCTGATCTTTAGCATTCAGTAATTGGACAACTAGAGGAACACCGAAAACCGACACTGCTTCCCGCCCTTCATGATGGAATCCTCCAACTTTACTTCGACTGGATTTTCCATAACTGTATCGAAAACTTCCTTCAACCAGCCACGCGAGCAGTTGCAATAGGTATTAGACATAAGAGGCGGCGCATCCTGAACCAGAGGACAATAACACTTGCTGTACATGACATGAACAACATCTTCCTCTTTTCTTATGTTTTCTGCTCCTACCCATTTTTTCATTGTGCTCAGCCAGCCTTCCAATTGCCCCTGAAATTTCATGGCCTCCTTTTGTGCATGAATCCTCGCACAGGCACGTCCACACTCCTCCAGCAGCTTGATCTTTTCCTTCTCATCCATATGCTGATCCATGTTTTTCATCAGGTTCGAAATCCAGTTATGCATGAATTTTATTTTCTGACTCATTTGGTTCTCCTGACTATTTATCTTGCCATTTGAAAAAAGGAATTTAGGCCTAATGAGAATGACAGTTGTCCATAATCCCAAGGTTAGTTTTGAGGCTTTATAAAAAAATTCCTTTCGACTCATTTTCCCAGTGTCCTGTATTTCCAAATCATTTCCTATCCTTCTTTGCCCTTCAATTCTCTTCTTTCTTCAATTCCAATTTGCCTTTAGCAAACTACCACAAGTATGTAAATCCTGTCAAAACGAAAGGTCTCATTGAAGCTTAATCTTTGCCAGGTCAATGCGTATCACGTATGCATTGTTTTGTAAAAACAACTCTGTTTCCCATTTTATTGATTTCTGCCCAACTCTGTGTTATAAGCATTAAAATCATTCGTTAATGAGATTGAAAGAGACAACACACATAAAGCCACAATTCCCCACAACTCTCCCCTCACTCAAGACAGTCACTCGCGGAGTCCAACTCTTTGTCCTTCTTTCTCTTCTTGGGATTCTCTTGGCCTTTTGGTGGAAAAGGCCCATAGGCCTAGGAGAAATATTAAAACAACTCAAATGGTCGTATTTACTCATCCTTATTCCCCTCGTTGGAGTAGAATTTTTAATAGGAGGATTGAGGTTTAAGCTCTTTTTCGAAGGAAAGTACTTAACCAAAGTTTCTCTTTGGAACTGCATACGATCCCATTTAGCAAATATGTTTATGAGCGCAGTCACTCCGATGCAAACAGGGGGAGGACCAGCGCAGCTCTATATCTTGTGGCGAACCGGTGCAAAGGTGTCAGAAGGAACTCTTGTGAGCTTGATCAATTTTTTTGCTACCTTGGTCTTCTTTTTGTTCGCCTGCACCATTTCTGTTCTCTTTCTTCCTCCCCATTTTTTAGGGGATACTCTCGTCTCTCTCCTCAAGATTGGCTATGTCATCGTCGTTGTCTACATTCTCGCTGTTCTCTTTGCACTGTTTTTTCCTCGAACCGCAATGACTCTTCTGAGAGGATTCTTTCGTCTTATTCCCATAAAAAGGAAAAAAATCCAACAAATCCAAGACCGCATGAGAAGCACAATCGAAACAGGAACAACTCGTTTCAAGAAGGCATTCAAGGAGATTCTGCGATACAAAACATGGGCTTTGGGAGTTGTCACTGGCCTTGCAATCCTTCTCTATCTCAACAAATTCCTGATGGGATATTTTATTGCCCGCATGCTCTGGGAAGATGTCCCTTTCACCACAATCATCGCTCTGCAGATCATTCAGATTTTTCTGATCTATTTTGCCCCCACACCAGGAGCTTCTGGAGTAGCGGAACTCTCTTCGACCTGGCTTATTGCTTACATCTTGCCGACAGGTCTGGTTCTGATCTATACCGTCATCTGGAGGTTCCTGACTACGATTCTGGGAGCATTCATAGGTGGATTCGTACTCATGTTAGATATGCGCCGCTTGGACAAGGAAAGATTGAATATGAGAGACGATCGATAGGATGGAATCCTAAGAAACGCCTCCTAAAATGTCCCTTAGAATGAAAAGCTGAAACCGAATCTGTAGCCAGGAGTTTCTTCCTTTTCTAAGGGATGGCAAATTTCAGCATAGAGAAACCAAAAATTTGTACCTACAGTCACATAGGGATACATAACTCCACGGTTACGAGATATTTCCAGACCACCGCCACCATAAAGACGAAAAAACAGAATTTTTCTGGGAATCATATAAACTGCCCCTGCCTGGAATAACAGATCCGCGTCCGAGCTCTCATAATCCATATTTCCCGTGAGATAAACATTCCTGTAAATGGAATGTTTGTAGCCGAAGCTATAAGGCTGAATAAAAAAGGAAAAAGTGACATAGTTTTCAGGAGCCTGAAACCGCTTGCTTTTTGCAAATATGTCTGTGGCACCAGAAGTTAAAATGAAAAATCCCAAAATGCTGATTGTCAGATATTTTTTCATTTTCTCCTCCATTCCTATCAATCCTCACCACTACATATGCAAAAGCTGTGCCAAATCGATTAACCAAAGAAGAACAAAGAACTATGTACTTAAAAAAGGACAGGTGATGTTGAATTTATGACTTTTTAGGCAGTCGGAAGAGAACAACAGCCGGATCGTGGGATTTAAATTGCGTCTCGGTTCAGGATTATGAATAAACAATTGACTTATTTCTGTATTGTCTTATTATATAAGTAAAGGGAGAGAGGATGATTTTAAAGAAAACAATCGTCGTATCGCTTGCCATTTTTCTCAGCAGCTCCTTGCTTCTTTCTCAAAGCCTCGTCGAATTGGTAAAGAAGGAGAAGGAAAGGCGGGAAAGATTGACCGGAAAAAGCTCCATAATCGTGACGAACGATGATCTTAAGAGGGTTCGCAGAGATGAGGCCATAGGATCAGCGTTTCTTGAGACTCAGCCCCAGCAAAGTCTCGATTTGCCTCCAGCGAGAAAAATCCCTGCTCAAAAAATAACGCCTGCTCAACGGGCGGAAAACTTGGATCAAGCAGACCAGATAGATACAAGTGGATACACCCAAAATTTCGCCAACCAGGTTTTGGATTCCACACAATTTGTGCAGAATCCTGAATTCGCTCTGGATAAACCAGATGGACAGTTCGCTGAAATACCGATTCTAGGAATCCTTGATCTAGAAATCAATGCAAAGAACGGACCAGGCGCTGATATCATCATCTATGGCAGGCAGGCAGGTGCAAAAGAGATGATGCCTGGTGGTGCCGAAGAAGGAGGGATACCCTTCGAAGCATTTGCGTACGGGTATTGGCAAGGTTATTGGTATGGCGTTCTTGGCATGGAAGAGCGAGGAGATTGGATGGCCATAGGCCAAGGCACAGGGACGAACAGTCAGGAAAAATTCGACATAGGCAGTTTGCGCTCTTTAAAAAAGATTAGGATCATTTTCAAACCTCACAATAACGCGGATCTAGGTGTAAGATTCTACAGGGGGCAACCCGGCGAATCCTTATTTGGCATCGACGCAATAGAGGCTCTCCATCAATAGGAGAAACCTCAAAACCAAACTTTTCTATTGACCAAAACGCCTGATCCAGGGTATCATTTTAAAGTAAAAATATTTTGTGAGGAAAAAATCAAGCCAACAGATTTTATAAAGGAGGTGGCGATGGCTGGGGAAGGCAAACCCAAACTCACCGAAGAAGAATTCATCAGGAAAGCCATAAAAAAACTTCGGGGAAAATACAAAGGCATTCACAGCGTTTACAGCGGATTCAATGCTGCCTTTAAGGAATATTATGGAACGAATCCGGTGGATACAACCCAGAGATTAGCCAATGCGGGAAAGATCAGCATCCGACCAGTCAAGGGCGGCGTGATGCTCTATCTGCCTGAAGATGCTCCCAACATCGCAGAGAATGTGTTGAGCAAAATCCTTAGTGACGAGGAATAAGCTCACAAAGGTCTATTCAGGAAACAGTCCCTTTTTCCTTACTGCTCGATACGGATGGAGAATTCGTCTTTCAATGACTTCTCTTTAGCCGTCAGTAAAATCCTGTACAGTTGATTTCCCCAGGAGGATTGAAGCCTCGCATCCTCGATTGGAATGGTCTCAAAATCTGCCTGGAATTTGTTTCTGTCGTATTTAATAGAGATGGGTTTTAGATCCCGCATCTCTTCCGGATTTTCCAGTCTGATCACACCTTCATCTTTCAATTCTGGCTTACGCCAGCTCATCAGGGTCATCTGCAGATTCTGGAGGATATCCTCGAGTTCATATCGGTCATGGATGAGGACGTCCTTATCTCTGTTAAGAGTCACAGTGCGTACCCAGGATTCGACCTTGGCCTCATCAGGATAGGCCTTAGAAATGTCAAGGCTAAAAGTGACTTTCTTCTCTTCAGCACTATAGCTCACATCAGCGGCGCGAAACTCGCGGCCGTCTTTCTGCATCACGCCGTTTATTGTGGGGAGGTTGTGATAGGCCGACTGCATGGTCCAAATTTCGTAGCGCCGGTCACTGAAGGTCTTGGCTGTGTAGGTTTCGACTCCCACATCGATGACTGCCGGATACCCGTCAGCATAAACTATAAAATTTCCCACATCGTTATGGTTATGACTCTCTGCGTTGTGCCCGCCTTTTGCAGCCACATAAAATCCCTTGTTCGATCCTTCATAGGAGCGCGCCCCCAACACCTGCAACTCAGGAAGCCAAAAATCCCTGGCCAAAGGCTCTCTTGGTTCTGCCTCCAACAGCTCATCAAGATGGAATATCAGAGGGAGAACCCTTCCCAGAGAGCCAAAGCTTCCTTGGATAGAGTCCTCACCAATTCCCTGCTTTTTTGCCAGAAAAGCTCCAAAACCCATCATATCTTCGTCCCCGATGCTTTTTCCGTAACGAAAAATCAGGCTCGGCTCTGCATTTATCTTGGCTGCCGCATCGGCAAAATTGATGAAATAGGGATGGCTAATATAGGCACGGCAGATGTATCTGCCTATTTCCCTGATGAGAGGCAAGTCGAATATGTCGATTTGGCCGCTGGAGGCACTGTGAAGAAGCTCCAGGCAATCGTACAGAGAACCTCCGGCTCTGCTCCAGTAACCGGGACCTTCATCGCATCCGCCATCTCGGGGATAGGGATTTAAAAAATTATCCAGACATCGAAGGATTTTATGGATGGACTGAATCCTTCGCTCCGGATCTTCTTCTAATATAAGAACAGCGGTCAACCAGTTGGAGCAAATCCAGGGATTCCAGTTGTTCACGGTCCGGCCACCAAAACCCATCCACCAGAAATCATCCCGCTCGAGATTGACGGAAATGATCCGGCACTCAATCTCATGCTGGATGCGTTCTCGAATCAAGGGAGAGATGCGATCAAGCTGCTCACCAACAAGGTAAGACGTCCAGGCAAGGAGCATGGCCGTCTCAGCCGCGAAAAGGTCCACGGTTGGCTCTGTGACATCTGGAAGACCGGATCCTCGCTTCTGCACGGAAACATGGGCGGGAACACCCCAGTAGGTCTCTTCACAGATGGTCCAAACACCGTTCATGATGTCATCCAGAAACCGTCCATGACCTTCCATGCATTCGCCGAGCACGAGTTCAGCCAGTTGTGTACGCCGACCAAAGGAAACCCTCTGATAATTGCTCCTGTTCCCGTTACGGACATACTCCAAGAAGACAGACGCTTTGGGTGTCTCCCAATCGCCGTTCAGATTTTTTTCGGCCTGTTGGATATGGGCATTCCGCACTCGAGCAGGAAGTGTTTGCCACACCTCATGCTCGTGTGCTTTAGGAAAGGGATGCCAATCTTTGGCTGACAAAATAATCTTTTTCAGTTTCTCGGGTGGATATGTCTTACTGAGCATGTCAGATCTATCTTGAGTTCCCGTGGAAGACGCCAGGGTGAGATAACTAGCCAAAATTGCACAAAAAAGAATCTTTATGCTCCATGAACACACTGATAAATATTTTCTTGATCTCATGAGTGTCCTCCCTTCAATTCCGGAGTCATAATATTAATCTGGATTATTCAGGTAAGTCATTTTCGTTTCTCTTTGTCCGAGTCTCTCTTCTTGATAACAGCTCCTCCAAGGACCCGGTACATAAACAGCCAAAATACAAACCAGAAGAGCGTCAGTCCGATTCGAAATCCAGTTGAATGTTCTTGAAAGGGAAGCATAGAAAAATGCTTACCTGTCAAAAGTTCAATAGCGAGAAATATTAAATTCAGAAAAAAGAGAAGGACTAACAGGCCTGCAGCTCGCTTTATGATAAACGTCCAACTCATTTTTTCACTAAAAAAGGGAAGGTTCATCTTTTTCTTCCTTAATCCCTGATGTTTGTCTCATCTTATCAGAATACAGAGAGCGAGTAAATTTTCAGCCAGCTTGAGTAAGCATCTCTATTTCCGCGATATGGGAAACATCTGACCTCATTGAGAAGTGCGGCGACGGCTCCTCTCCATTCGAAGCCCACAGATTACACCTTCATCATTAACTGTCACGGAAATAGAGATGCCTCCATTCTTGACTGCTGGTCCAAATTGGGATAGGCTTGCGTGAGAGAACAACAGCCTGAAAGAGAAAGAATATGATAGGTCACAAGAAATTTTTTACGTGTCTGATTGTGATATTCATCATAACCACAGCCATAATGAACTTTGGTAAAATTCAAGGCAAGGATCACACCTTGGGTGCTCCGGCAGCAGGAACTCTCGGCATGGTCAGTACGGCTCATCCTCTTGCCACAGAAGCAGGACTCGAGATTCTTAAACAGGGCGGAAACGCCTTTGATGCAGCCGTCTCTGTAGCCGCTACTTTGAATGTTGTGGAGCCGATGAGCTCTGGAATCGGTGGCTACGGTACTATCCTCATCTATGACTCCAGAGAGAGCAAGATCCGGTTTCTCGACTCCTCCGGTAAGATTCCTGCAGCAGTGAACGCGGATGTTTTCCGAAAACCTTATCCAAATTACAAGAAAAACCGTTATGGTCCGAAAGCGGTCTCCACACCCGGGAATGTAAATGCCTGGGAAGCTCTATCGAAAACCTACGGCAATCTTGAATGGAAGGATCTCTTCCATCCTGCTATCCGGGCGGCTGATGAGGGGTTCGTATTGGATAAGCACATGGCCAGAGCGATCGAATATTCCTTTGATAGATTTCCCGATCATGCCAAGCACATTTACGGAAAGAATGGCCAGGCTCTGAAGGCAGGCGATAGACTCGTTCAGAAGAATCTTGCAGATTCATTCCGTCTGATAGCCAAAGAAGGAGCAAAGGCCTTTTATGCCGGCAAGCTGGGGAAGGCTATCGATAAGGCCATGCGTACATCTGGAGGTTTTTTAACAATTGAGGATTTAGTGAATAATAAAGCCGAATGGTGGGAGCCCATCCATATCACATACAGAGATTATGAAGTCTATACGGCATCTCCACCCAGTACAGCTTTTCCATTCCTGATCAGGTTGGGATTGATGAGTCGGTTCGATGTGGCAGACTTGGGCCATAACAGCTTTGACATGCTCCACCGCTTCCTCGAGATAACCAAACACGCTTTCTGGTGTCGTCTGCGCTATGCCGGCGATCCAGAGATCAGTCCTCCTCCCCTGGACAAGCTTCTCGCTGAGAAGTACTGGAAGGATCAAGCTGCACAAATCAATATGTCACAAGCTAAACCCTTTCTCTATCCTGGAATCGAAGGAGAGGAGGCCCAGCACACCACCCATTTTGTGGCAGCAGACTCTGAAGGGAATATCGTCAGTGCAACCCAGACTTTGGGGGGAGGCTTCGGCAGTGGGATCATGCCGGAAGGAACGGGAATTTGGCTCAACAATTCTCTCTCCTTCTGCACTTTCGAGCCCAAGGGAAACCCGATGGATGCCCACCCGGGGAGGAGAAAACTGTCCGGGGACTGTCCAACCATCATCCTAAAGAACTGGAAACCATGGGCAGCACTCGGAACTCCTGGTGGACACACCATCGGCCAGACAGTTCCCCAAATGGTAATGAATCTTGTTGACTTCAATATGGACATTCAAGGAGCTTTGGCTGCGCCACGAGTGTGCTTTGCCGAGCCAGACCGGATTTTCCTGGAAGAGAGGATCAGCGATCAGGTGATTCAACAGCTTAAAGCTGTCGGTCATCATATCAGGATAGTAAAAAAGCCAGGCGGAATAGGGAACGCTCACGGCCTGACCATCGAATACGGAAAGAACGGCAAACCAGTCCGTTTCAAGGGCGGGGCAGACCCCCGCGGAATCGGGCTCGCTAAAGGCTTAAACTAAGAAACGCTTCTTAAAACAAAATCCTAAACCACCTTTGGGAAGGCCTATGGATAATAAAACCCCCAAGTTACCTTTGACCTTTTGAAGATTCTCCGGTAAAAGATGATATTGAAACCAACCATGCACAAAACAGGATACAGGCAGGGGAACGACCTAAGGCGGGGGCTGTCAATGGTGGAGACGCGGGACCCGGCAGCACTAGAGCAGGAAAAGCAGCTTTTAAAAGGGATCGCCGTTCGTCCCCGTTTCTGGCAGCGATGGCGAGGCTGTTGGAGTCTTTCCGGTCCCGGTTGGGTCCAGAGTGCCTTAACCCTTGGTGCAGGCTCTGCGGGCTCGGCTATTTTTGCTGGGGCGGTCTACGGTTACCGACTGCTCTGGGTGCAGCCCGTCGCCATGTTCCTCGGAGTGATGATGTTCTCTGCCATCGGACATCAGCTCCTCATCACCCGGGCTCGTCCCTATGGTGTTTTTTGGAAAAAGCTCCATCCGAGTTTGGCCCTTCTCTGGGGTTTCAATGTTCTCTTAGCCTCTGTGGTCTGGCAGTTTCCCCAGTATTCGCTCGGGACAGCCGTGTTCAAGGACATTTTCGAAGTTTTTGACGCCGACATGCCCAAGGGCCTCATCGCCCTGATCCTGCTCGTTATCGGAACCAGCATCTGCTGGAGTTACGAGAGAGGGAGCCGGAAATCTATCCGCGCCTTCGAACGGATTCTCAAGTATATGTTGATGTTCATGGTGGGTGCTTTTCTTCCCGTGGTCATCAAAACCGGATTGAACTGGGGCGAATTGTTCAAAGGATATTTCTCTTTTCACATCCCATGGAATAGAGAAGGCATCACCATTGTCCTGGGACAGTTGGGGGCTGCAGTAGGCGTTAACATGACCTTCCTGTATCCTTACACCCTATTGGCCCGCGGCTGGGGAAGAGAGCATCGAGGTTTGAAGAACTTTGACCTGGGTATATCCATGTTTATTCCGTTTGTCTTAGCCACGAGCTTCGTCATCATTGCCTGTGCCAACACTCTTTATGTCGAGAGGATCGATGTCCAGAATGCAGTGGATGCGGCTCATGCACTTCAGCCGCTCGCCGGATTGACCTTCGGCCGACTGGTTTTCTCTCTCGGTATTTTGAGCATGTGCCTGACCACCCTTGTCATCGAAATGCTGATCTGTGGATTTGTGCTCAGCGAGATGTTGAACTTCGAGTTTCACGGTTGGGCTTACAGGATGAGCACCATGATCGCCAACATCGGCATCATCGGAGCATTCTATAAGATGCCCCTTTGGCTTCCCGTCATCGTCTCTTCATTCAATCTGATCATGATGCCCATCGCCTACATCGGTTTCTTTATCCTCCAGAATAAAAGGAGTTATCTTGGCGATGATATCAACCGCGGAATGAGAGGCACCATCTGGAACATAATCCTGGTCGTGGCGATTTTGGTGGTAGCTGCGGGTGCTGTGATCAAGATTCTATCTGTGCTCGGATTTTGGCAATAAAATTTGATGACGCTGTGATGATCAAGAAAACCGTCTGGATTGAAATTCTCCCGAGAGCTCTATGGGTTTTGAAGTTTGCCCTCCTGGTTTCAACTCAGTATATCTTTATTAATAAACCCCAGATAACAAAGAGCACCTTTAAGCTCATTCCGGGCATTCTGCTCAGTGCAGTGGGTTTTTGTTTCTGGATATATGTAACACATTACATGCATATCCAGGGTTCTTTTTCATCCAAAAAAGAATTGTGTACTGACGGGCCATTTAAATACATAAGACATCCCATGTATGTCAGTATCTACATCATGATTGCTGGCATTGGACTTCTCTTTTTCTCCTGGATGTGGTTTGTGTTGATGCTCGCATTTGTTCCGATTTGGTTTGCCGTGTGTAAGATGGAAGAAAACCAGATGACCGAGATCTGGAAAGAAAAATACCTTGGTTACAAAAGAAAAACAGGAATGTTTTTTCCTAGGGTCAACTTAAAAAGGAGATAAAAAAATTGTGGAAAGCGTTCAGAGAGGTCCTGTCACATTTTTAGGCCCCTTCTTTTTCAACCAAAATTGCATTAAAATATTAACCACAGAGAAAAATGGACAAGATTTCAGATCCAACCAAAAAGAGCGGTCGATCTGCAGCAAGCGGCATCGAAATCCGAGAAATGGTGCTGGATGATCTGCCCTCTGTTTTCGCACTTGGAGAGCAATTGTTCACGGCGGAGAAATGGCCGAATCTCTACCGAACCTGGGATGAGTTCGAGCTCCTCTCCACTTTTTCCACCGACAAAGAGCTGTGCCTCGTTGCAGAAAAGAACGAGAAGATCGTTGGATTTATCCTGGGGTCACTGATCGAAAAGCCCCGCAGCGCCTGGGTGTATGGCTACATGGAATGGATCGGCGTAGACCCAGAGGTCAAAAGCAGAGGCATAGGAACAAAGCTGCTCAATAAACTCACGGACCTTTTCATCAAGCACAGAGCAAGAATGATGCTGGTGGACACAGAGTTGGAGAATCAGGATGCCCTTCTGTTCTTCAAAAAGATGGGATTCGGCAACGAAACGAAACACATCTTCCTCTCCCGAAACCTGACCTCCCACCCCGATTATCTGAAGCGGAAGGCGGAGCGAGATCAATTGAAGATGATGAAAGAATCAAATGTCAAACAGGATCAGCAAGAGATCAAAAAGGATTAGGACAAATGGGGTCAGACCGACTTAACTGATTGATAATCAAGGAAATAGTTCAAATTCTAAATGATATTTTTCTCTTAAAGTGAATTTTTGTATTTAAAATAATGACTCTAACGCTTACCCGTAAACAGTTGACTATGTTGAGTTGGAGGTATATTAATACTGTTGTTACGAGGAGCTTATTGTTAAAATAAAGAGCCAGCTAAAACAAACGCCAGTTTAAAAGGATTATCACCATGAAGATCCCTAAAAAAAATCCCTTACCAAAAGGATTAAAAATCTCACGACGTGAATTTCTGGGTACGTCAGCCACGGCTGCTGCCGGGTTGATGATCGTGCCTAGGCATGTGCTGGGAGGTCCAGGCTACACAGCCCCAAGCGACAAGTTGGACATCGGCTGTGTGGGTGTCGGTGGAAAGGGCACATCAGATATCTGGAGTGTGTCCTCGGAGAATGTCATCGCCCTGTGTGATGTCGATGACACACAGATGGCCACATTCTTGACCCACGAGCGAAACGACCCCCAGCATCAACCGATGTACAATAAGGCCAATAAATACCGC
>Ga0224495_10001255_pt1 | contig 18191 bp, 14 predicted proteins | sample SF_Jul11_sed_USG_FD_168128 | JGI IMG/M metagenome (GOLD analysis project Ga0224495, IMG submission 168128) | Sediment microbial communities from San Francisco Bay, California, United States - SF_Jul11_sed_USGS_4_1 | ecosystem: Environmental > Aquatic > Marine > Sediment | place: USA: California... | reverse complement strand
ACGTGGTTAGAAATAGTTATCCAAGACACCGGGTGTGGAATCGCCAGCCAATATTTGTCGACGATTTTTGATCAGTTCTCGCAATTCGGAAAGGCTGGCGCGCGCGGCATCGGTGGCACCGGACTTGGACTTTCGACAGCGAAAAGGTTAACCGAATTGATGGGTGGCACGTTGTCGGTGCAATCAGAAGTTCAGCGTGGCAGTATATTTACATTCCAAATCCCGGTCATTACTGACATGGTGAAACCGGAATACACGGCGCCACCGCGCGCAAAGCGACAGGTGATTACCTGTATCGGTGACGCGGTATTGCGTAAAAATTTAAGCTGGTATTTGGATATGCAAGGGTTCGGTGTGGATGAAAAAGAAAAAAAGGCGGATGTGCTTTTGGTGTCTGTCCACGAAGGCACCGCACAGGAAATCGCCACTATTAAATATTTCGCGCAACAGTATCCCAATATCAATATGGTGCTGCTCTGCCATCCCCGGCAGGCGGTACCCGCGCAAAAACTTTTGGAAGATCACCCCGGTTCAGTATTGTTAAGCCCATACAACGGATTGACATTGGTCGAACAATTGGACGCAAAAAAGGCGGAGTTAAAACCTGCGGCCAGGGTGGATCAACCGTTACGTGTGTTAGTGGTGGAGGATAATCCCGTCAATCAGCGAGTGTTAATGGCGATGCTGAATCGGTTGGGGTTGCAGCATGATCTCGCGCAAAACGGCGCCGAGGCGGTACAGAAGATTCGTACTACTCAATATGATTTGGTATTAATGGATTGTTTGATGCCGGTCATAGACGGCTATGAGGCGACGCGGCAAATTCGCTCCATGAACGATATTCGGCGCGACGTGCCCATCATAGCGGTGACCGCGAATGCATTAGAAGGGGATAGGGACAAGTGCTTGAACGTAGGTATGAATGATTATCTACCCAAGCCGGTCAATTTAGAAATGTTGCGCGGGGCGTTGCAGCGTTGGATGACTTTGCCCGCAGATAAAGACGATATATTGAACAAGTTGGCAGGGCAGAAAGGTTGATATCTTGAATTAGAGGCGCCCTTTGCTGTTTTTCGGATGTAATGCGGTTGATGTCCATTTTTAACATATTTAAGCCCACTTTTTTATCATTTTTTGCGTGTAAAATTCTTGTCGTCAACGCTAAAGTGTGACGTAGTTCACAGAGGGCGCGGCGCCGCCGGGCCGTTAACCTGACGTCCCTGTTCCCTCGCATCGCGGAGGCATTTATGCCATCACCTATTAATACCAATACCCCGTCATTGTTTTCGCAACGTATACTCAATACGACGGACGAAGGTATGCGCACCACGATGCAGCGACTCTCCTCCGCAAAGCGTGTGAATAGCGCCCGTGATGACGCAGCCGGGCTGGCGATCATTGAGCGTATGTCGGCGCAGTTGTTAGGTACAAACGCGGGGATGCGCAACGCCAATGACGGAATTTCCTTGGCACAGGTGGCGGAAGGTGCGCTGCAAGAGGCCAGTTCCAGCCTGCAACGTATTCGTGAATTGGCGATTCAATCCGCCAATAGTACCAATTCGGCTGCAGACCGCCAGGCCTTGCAGGCCGAGGTGAGTGAACTCGCCGCCGGCTTGCAAGGCATCGCCGGACAGACTGAATTCAATGCACAGAAAATTCTGGATGGCACGTTTAACACCGCGTTGTTCCAAGTCGGCGCCAATGTGAATGACACGTTGGCGGCGAATACCGGAAATTTTAACACCAACCAATATGGCAATAATCAAATCGCCGGTGTCGGCACCTCGGTAGCCGCCACCAGCCGTATCGCGGCGGCGGGTAGCGTCGCGATCACTGGTGCGACGGGGTCGGCGACGATCAATTATGCCGCAGGGGAATCCGCGCAGGATATTGCGCAGGCGATTAATCAAACCGCCAGCAGTACCGGCGTGACGGCCTCGGCGCAGACGCAAACCACGTTGAATTTTAGCGCCGCCGGGAGTTATGTGCTGAACTTGAGTTCGAACAATGGCACCCCGACTACGGTCAGCTTTAATCTAAGTGCGACGACCGGCAATGGCGCGCTTACGCAGGCGGTTTCCGCGTTTAATGACGTCAGCAGTAAGACCGGCGTCGTGGCCGCCGTGACGGCCGATGGCACTGGCGTCACGCTGACCAATACCCAAGGTGCCGATATCACGTTGAGCGACACCGCCTCCGCGAACGCGGGTAATGTCGTGGTGCAAGGCGCGGCCAGTAGCGTGACCTTGACCGCAGACGCGACAGCGGATTCTGCGGTCGCGACGGGGCAGGTAAAACTCGATTCCAACGCGGCGTTTAGCGCCTCAGGAACTGCCGGTGCGGTGCTCGTGAACAGCGGGCAGGGCTCGCAACTACAGGATGTCGCGAGTTTGGATGTCAGTTCGGTGCAAGGCGCGAATAATGCGTTGTCTATCGTCGATGCGGCGTTGGCGAATGTCTCCGCGCAACGTGCGTCGTTCGGTGCTTTGATGAGCAAATTCGAGTCGTCGGTACGCAATTCTGAAAATCGCAGTTTGAACTTGGCCGATGCGCGCAGTCGTATCCAAGACGCCGATTATGCAAAAGAAACTGCGGAACGTGCGCGTTTGATGATCTTAAAGAAAAGCGGTTTGGCGGGGTTGGCGCACGCCAATGTCTCCCCGCAAATGACATTGGGCTTGTTAAACGGTGCGCGGTAACGTCCGCGCAGCGGTGTATGCCGCTCCAGCAGTCATCGCTCGCAATGGGGGGAACTGTCAGGCGTAGTGCGGCGTCATTAACCCCTCAATCACCTGCTTGCCGCGCCGCTAACCTGTAGACGTCCTTATTGGACGCACTTCCGCACCCTGGTGCGGTCAAAATAGATAAGCGTGGGATGTGTGCGGTGTATGGAGCAGTCTTTGGACGGCGATAGCCAAAAAAAGGTTAAAATAGCCCTGGTTTTGTCAGGGGGGGGTGCGCGCGCCGCGTATCAAGTGGGCGTACTGAAGGCCGTAGCGGATATCCTGCCTAAGGACATTTCGAATCCCTTCCCTATCATCTGCGGCACCTCCGCAGGTGCGATCAATGCGACCGCGCTGGCGGTTTACGCGCACCATTTTCGTGAGGCTGTATGGCGTCTGACGCATGTCTGGCACAATTTTAGGGTACATGAGGTTTTTCGCGCCGATACCTGGGGCCTCGCGAAGGCCGGTCTACATTGGTTTGCAACGCTGGCGTTGGGCGGCTTAGGCAAATACAATCCCAGTGCCTTGTTGGACCGCGCGCCGCTGCATAAATTGTTATCCCATTACCTCGACTTTGACCGCATTCAACACTCCATAGATAATGGTTTGTTACAGGCCTTAAGCGTCTCTGCGTCGAGTTATACCACGGGTCACGCGATCGCATTTTATCAAGGCGTGCCGGGCCTGGAGCCATGGTCGCGCATGCGGCGCATGGGCGTGGCGACCCGTTTGACGATGACGCATTTGATGGCATCGTCGGCGATTCCGTTCGTATTCGGCCCGGAGAAGGTTGGCAATGAATATTTTGGTGACGGCTCGATGCGTCAAACCGCGCCAATTTCGCCCGCGTTACACCTGGGTGCGGAACGCTTGTTTGTCGTCGGCGTAAAAAATGAGAATAACGGCAACGGCACGGACGAAGTGCCGGAGTTTCCTTCGCTGGCGCAGATTGCCGGGCATGTGCTAAACAGTATCTTTTTAGATAATGTCGATGCCGACCTGGAACGGCTATGCCGTATCAATCGCACGTTGAATGCGCTGCCGGCGGAGTTGCGCAAGGCCAGCTCGCTACGCATTATCGATGTGTTAACGATCTCGCCCAGCCGTGACCTGGACGTGATGGCCGCGCGTCATGTGCATTTGATGCCCGCGCCCATCCGGTTTTTGATGCGCGGCTTGGGCGTTTCCAAGCATAGCGGCTCCAGCTTATTGAGCTATGTGTTGTTCGAGCGTGCCTATTGCCGTGAATTGATCAATCTGGGGTATCAGGACGCATTGCAAAAACGTCAACAAATCATTGAATTTTTTGATAATCAACGACCTGCCGATAATATGACCGGCGATTGCGTACGCCCGTAATCCAGCCTTTATTATTTCTTGCCACGATTCGCTTGTTCTAGGCGAATGCCCCAAAAGCGCGTATAGTGCAGGGCAATGTCATCTACCGTTTTTCTCTATTGCCGTCCTGGTTTTGAAGGCGAATGCGCGGCCGAAATTATCGATCAGGCGGGCGTTGTAGGCCTGCAAGGGTTTTGTAAGGCCAAACCGGCGACCGGCTATGTCTTGTTTCAACTTGCCGACGAGATCACACCCACCGTGTGGTTCGATAAGTTGCGCCTGCCAGACTTGATTTTTACACGTCAATGGTTCTTTGTCAGCACGCTGTGTGAGCAGTTACCCCTCACTGACCGCGCTACACCACTGGCACAGGCGGTGGCGGAGGGTGGGTTGAAGGTGCTGCCGGAGCTCTTTCTCGAAACCCCAGACAGCGACGAACACAAGACCCTTTCACCGCTTTGCCAGGCCTTGCAAGGCCCGCTCGCCCAGCGTTTGCGCGCGCGGCAGGTGTTAGATGAGGCCAGTCCGTGGCGTATACATATCTGCTTTTTGGCCACGGATAAGGCCTATGTCGGTTGGAGTCCACAATACAATAATTCGACGTGGCGCGGTGGCGTGCCCCGCTTGCGCGCACCCGCAGGCGCGCCCAGCCGTTCGGCGCTGAAGTTGGAAGAGGCGTTTCTTACGCTAATGAGCGAAGACGAACGCGCGCGTTGGTTGCAGCCTGGCATGTCGGCGGTGGACCTGGGGGCGTCGCCGGGGGGATGGACCTACCAATTGGTGCGGCGCCATATCCGCGTGACGGCGATTGATAACGGGGCTATCGCCCCCGCGCTGATGGAGAGTGGCTTGGTTGAGCATCTGCGGGTAGACGGCTTTTCCTATCGCCCCCCGAAACCGGTAACGTGGCTGGTATGCGATATTGTGGAGCAGCCTATCCGTACCGCCGAGTTGGTGGCGCGTTGGGTCGCGCAGGGGTGGTGTCAAGGGGGGGTTGTGAACCTCAAATTGCCGATGAAAAAGCGCTATGCAGAGGTGCAGCGTTGCATAGCGCGTATGCAGGAAATCCTGGCGGCGGCAGGTGTGCGATGTACATTGCGTGGAAAGCAGCTATACCACGATCGCGATGAGGTCACATTGTGCATCCTTCCCTTACAATAACTACAATAATACCTCTGGTTTTAGAGACAGAAAATTTGTTAAACTGAACCGCTGTTCAGGTTGATTTTAAGGCGGTTTTGGGGAAACTGCCGGGCCGAGCGGCGTGGCGCAATAAAAAGATACCTCGCTTTCTAAGGGGCGTTTAAGGTAACAGTATTTTACTTAAGGGTTCTCCGGTGTGTTGCATCGGATGGGTGGGCTGTTTGATGCCGGATTTTAATAGCGACTAGCGGCTTTTATTTACAGTAATTTGAGCGATGGAGTGCTGGGGGAAGTGCAGCGATGAGAGTCTGTTTAGTAGAAGATAGCTTTAAAGTAACGCGCGAAATCAGCCGCGTCTTAGGGGATATTGGGTTTAGCGTCGAACACTATATTTCGCCGGAAGAAGCGATGTATTTCTTCTTGACCACGGATTTTGACCTGCTTTTAGTAGGGCAGTGTGAAACCCCCGAGGGCATGGATTGCATAGGCTTGTTGCGCACCTTGCGCATTGCCGCTGATCCGCGCAAGCGCGCCATTCCTCGTGTAGTGTTAACCTCCGATGCACAGCCGGAAAATCTGCGGGTTTTGGAGCTTGCGGGTGCGCACCGCATCATCCTGCGTCGCGCCGGTGTGAATTTTGACGAGGCGCTGGTCAAGACGGTGCAGGCCATATTGGCCGCGCCACCCCCCGTGGAAACCGGCGCGCCGCCGCGTCCCAACAAGATTAGCGCCGCTGAACTCAGTGCCAAATCGCCAAGTAACGCGAGTCCTTCGATTTCCGCGACCAGCGCGTTACATGAAACATTGCACGGTGGCGCGGCGATGCACGCAGCGGGCGCCCCCCACGCTACGCGTGTGAAGAATTCGCCACCGCCACCTCAGCATACGCAGGAGTCTATTATCACCTCTGCGTCGCAGGCGGCAGAAGAGTATGCCGATGAAGAGGAAGAGGAATATGAAGAGGAGCGCGGTTCACGGCTGCCCCAGTTGGTGGGTCGCATGCGCCTGGATCCGCGTTGGAAGGCGTGGATGGGGGCCGTACCGTGGCAGTTTGTTGCTGCTTTTGTGTTGCTCACTGCCGGTGGAACCGGGGTTTACCTTTACTTCGCGGACGTCGTACCGGTCGAAGTGGTCGCCGTCCAAGAAGATACGCTATCTAAGTCGGTAAACGGCGCCGGGCGTGTCGTCAGTAATCGCGAAGTGGAATTGACCTCGCCGATGGCCGGTCAGATCGTGAAGGTCGGGGCCAGTGAAGGCGAGATGGTGAAGAAGGGGCGCACGCTGGTCAAGTTGGATGACCGTGAAGTGGTGATGCGGATTAACCGCCTGGAAGCGCAATTGACCGTCGCTGATCAGTCCTTGGAATTTGCACAACGCGTGTTGTCGCAATTGATGGTCGGTGGAAATTCAAACATCGTTCCGAGTGAATCGGTAACCAATGCGCAGCAAAGCTATAACGCCGCGAAGGCCAAGCAGTTGATGGTCAATGAAGAATTGCGCGCCGCCAAATTGGAACGCGAGCGCTTGAAGGTGGATGCGCCTTTTGACGGGTTGATCGTGCGCTCGATGGCGGTAGAAGGATTGTGGGTGCAGCAGGCCACCCCAATGTTTGCGCTCGCCGATATGAATCAGCGTGAAGTGTCGGTGGTGCTGGACGTAGATGATGCACGGGATGTCGCGGTCGGTCAGTCGGTGAAGATGTCCAGCGAGGCGTTTCCGGCATTGGAATGGAAGGAAAAACTGATACGTGTGCTGCCGCCGCCGCAAGGCAAAAATACCGTGACCGCGTTTGCAAGCCTGGGTCGTGATGCGCCGTCCGGGCTGCGTTATGGCAATCTCGTGGAGACGCAAATCGTCACCGAGTCACGTCCTAACACATTGAAGGTACCCTTCGAGGTCATTCAGACGCGCGGCGGCCGCCCGATGGTCGCGGTAGTGGATGAAAATCGCGTGCATTTCCGCCCGGTCGATGTCGGCCTCAAGGCGCTCACCGATATCGAAGTCATCAGCGGGGTGAGCCGCGGTGAACTAGTGGTATTGCCGCGTCGCCCAATTGAAGACAATCAACGCGTGGAGCCGACGATGGTCGCCGGTGGTCCGGGGGATGTAGAAGGTTTCCCGCTAAGATCTAAATTTCCAAGCGTAGAAATTTTCACCACCGACAAGGTGCGTCGTAATTTTAACGACATCATTATCGTCGATGTGCGTTCACGCTTTGAGTTTGATGTGGCACACATTGCGCGCGCAGTGAATGTACCCATCGGCGGTGACAAATTCGGCGAAGGCTTGCTGGCCTTGCGCCCGAAAGACAGTAACAAACCCATCGCGTTTTACTGTAACGGACATAGTTGCGCCAAGAGTTATGAGGCGGTGCAAAAGGCACAGGAATTGGGCTTCCGACATACCTATGCCTACGACAGCGGCATTATGGACTGGATGCGCCAAAATCGTGATAAGACAACCTTGTTGGATATTACACCCGCACCGGTCGCGAAAATGGTGTCTGAAGAGTATTTCAAGAGCCGTTTGGTCGATATAGATACGTTTACGCGCAAGGCGAAAGATCGCGGTACTGTGGTAGTGGATATACGCGACGCGATGCAACGCAAGACCGCGGCGAATATGACGACCGTGCAGTTGCCGTTGGATCAATTTATTGCGGAATTAAAAAGCGATCGTTTCCGTGATAAGCAGCTGTTGATTTTCGATGCGGTGGGTAAACAAGTGCGCTGGTTGCAGTACATCTTGGAAGACCGCGGTTTGAAGGACTATTTCTTCCTTAAACACGGATTGGAAGGGCGCTCTTCGTAAGCGTGCCTCGCGTGTGAAAAAGGCGCCCTGCAAGCACGGGGGCGCCTTTTTTATGCGCGGCGGTTTTTAATGCAAGCAGCAATGTTTGAATTTTTTCCCGCTGCCGCACGGGCACGGATCATTGCGGCCGACCTGAGGTGGGGCGCGAAACGGGGTGTTTTTCGGTGGAATACGTTGGCGGTGGGCCAACCAAAAGGCGTGAATTTCACGTGCGCAAGGCGTGACGGCGTCACGAATATTTTTCACCTCTTCCTCGCCCATGTTTTCCATCAATTGCGCGCCGCGTTCCGTTGCAAAGGCCATGATGGGCATTAACATGATGTTCATTTTTTCTCCGCCCACGTCCCAGGCGGTAGCCGCCAGGATCACGCCGCGCATATAACCCTTGCACCAGTCATCGACGATGGTTTGTACCGTACCGTCGGTGTCGGTCTGTAAGAACAACGGTTCAAACGCCTCCGTTGGACCCATCAATTCGGCGGTGATGCCGTTCATGTGGCGTATCAGTAGCTGAAAAATATCTTCAAATGCCTGATCGTTTTCCCACACCGGCTCGAAATCGCCCCACACGGCGGGCAGCCACTCGGAAAGCTTGTGTACCACCGGCGCACTGACGATGGCGGTGAACAAGCCATCCAATTCCGAAAGCCCCGCTACGCCTTCGTCTTTGCCGGTGGTGTCGGTGCCAGCGGCGACACGTTCGCGCAAAAATTGGTCGAGGCGGTTTAATTCATCCTCTGCCAACGGGGCGAGTATGTTGTCCATTCAACGCCTTCCGATGCGGGCGGTCATCATTTAGGTGACTGCAGTTTCGCAAACGCTGCGGCCATCGCCGTTTGCTGCGGTTGGCTGGGTTTGTTGTTTTTTTGAATGGCGGCCTTGCTGCCGCGCGCCGCCTGGCTGGCCGCGGAGGGTTTGGCTTGTGCGGCGCCGGATTCCCGCGCGACTTCATCCGTAAGCCGCATACTCAAACCGATACGGCGGCGCGGCAAATCTATTTCCAAAACCTTTACCTTCACAATTTCACCGGCCTTGACGACCTCGTGCGGGTCTTTCACAAATTTTTCCGATAACGCGGAGATATGTACCAAGCCGTCTTGATGCACGCCGATATCGACAAACGCGCCAAAATTGGTGACGTTGGTGACGGTGCCCTCGAGGATCATGCCGGGTTGTAAATGGCCGATATCTTCGACACCTTCTTTGAGCGAGGCGGTACGGAATTCAGGACGTGGGTCGCGTCCCGGTTTTTCCAATTCTTTGATAATGTCCACTACGGTCGGCTCGCCGAAACGTTCGTCAACAAATTCGCGCGCCGCGAGTTTGCGCAGGAAACTGCCGTCGCCTATCAACTCTTTCAACCCGCGCGAGGTCTTTGCGGAGATGCGTTCAACCACCGGATAGGCCTCCGGATGCACCGCCGAGGCGTCCAGCGGATTCTCGCCGCCGATAATGCGTAAAAATCCTGCGGCCTGTTCAAAGGCCTTTTCGCCCAAACGGGGGACTTCTTTCAATTGTTTGCGATTTTTGAATGCGCCGTTGCGATCGCGAAAGGTAACGATATTGGATGCCAATGTTTGATTGAGGCCGGAAACGCGCGCCAATAACGGCACCGACGCGGTGTTGACGTCCACGCCTACGCCGTTCACACAGTCTTCGACGACGCTTTCGAGCGTGCGCGCCAATTGGGACTGATTGACGTCATGTTGATATTGTCCGACGCCTATGGATTTGGGGTCTATCTTGACTAGTTCCGCCAATGGATCTTGTAAGCGCCGCGCAATGGACACCGCACCGCGCAGCGTCACATCCAATTCTGGAAATTCCTTGGCAGCGAGTTCCGAGGCCGAATATACCGACGCCCCCGCCTCGCTGACCACGACCTTGGTCACGCGCATTTCCGGATAACGTTTTATTGCATCGTTTACCAGGCGATCGGTTTCGCGCGATGCGGTGCCGTTGCCGATGCTGATAAGTTGTGCGGAATATTTTATCGACAAGGCGGCGATGATTTGCTGGGATTTTTCCCATTGATTTTGCGGTTCGTGCGGGTAAATGACCGCTGTGTCCAGGAGTTTGCCGGTATCGTCCACCACGGCGATTTTAACACCTGTGCGAAAACCGGGGTCTAGACCGATCACCACCTTGGGCCCGGCGGGCGCGGCCATGAGTAAATCGTGCAGATTGCGCGCGAACACCTTGATTGCCTCGGCCTCCGCGCGTTCTTTGATTTGTAACTTGAGTTCGGTTTCCAGGTGTGCGGAAATTTTTACGCGCCACGCGAAACGCGCGGTGTCCGCCAGCCATGCGTCCGCAGGGCGGCCCAGCGCGCGGATGTTGAAACGGGCGCAAATCTTGTGTTCACCGGTGGTGGTGTCGCTGAGATTGATTTCTTCGTTATTTTCGATCAAAGTGAGCGTAAAGCGCAGAATGTCTTCGTTACGACCGCGAAAAATGGCCAATGCGCGATGCGAGGGGAGATCTTTGAGGGATTCGCTTTTTTGGAAATAATCCGAAAATTTTTGACCTTCTTGTTCCTTGCCAGGCACGACCTCGGTCTTGCAGCGGGCATGTACCGTTAAAAATTCACGCATTTCTCCGACCAATGCGGCGTCTTCGGAAAATTCTTCCATCAAAATCTGCCGCGCACCGTCGAGCGCGGTCTTGATGTCGGGCACACCTTTGTCGGCGCTGAGAAACGTCAGCGCCAATTCACCGGGGTTTTGAGTAGGGTCTTGCAACAACGTGTGGGCCAAGGGTTCCAACCCGGCCTCGCGCGCGATTTGCGCCTTGGTGCGACGTTTGGGCATGTAAGGGCGGTACAAATCCTCTAGGCGGGTCTTGGTGTCGGCGTCGAGGATGTCGCGATTGAGTTCGGGGGTCAGCTTGTTTTGTTCGGTAATGCTTTGTAGCACGTACGCACGACGTTCTTCGAGTTCCCGCAGATAGCCAAGTCGCTCAGTGAGTTGCCGTAGTTGCGTGTCGTCTAATCCTCCAGTCGCCTCTTTGCGGTAGCGTGAAATGAAGGGGACGGTCGCGCCTTCGTCGAGTAAGGCTGCGGCGGCCGCGACTTGTGCGACTTTGACATTGAGTTCTTGCGCAATACGGGCTTCGATGCTAAGCATAGGTTTTCAGTAGTAGTTGGAAATCAGAGGGGTATTCTCGCACACCCACTGCGTATACGAAAGGCCACCGATGATACTTACTGCGAAGGATTAACGCATAGATCGTTCCCGCTATAGGGAACCTCTAATTTTGGAATTTTCGTGGTGGGGCGGCACACAGGATGGTCTCAAAATCACGACAGTACAGATTTTGTATGTTCGCGTGCTGGCAGAGTGGCGTGACTGCGGCTATAACTATTCATGGCACGTGCCGAATAGTAGGTTGAGGAATTTTATCCACTTAGGAGTCATACTTTATGAGCAAATTTGCGTTGTTAGGCTTAATGTTGGTGGCGGGCGGTGCAATGGCCGCTGAGGCGGCTGCGACGAATGCGGATTTTGTGAAATTGGATGTCAATAAAGACGGCAGTATAGACAAGCAAGAGGCCGCCGCGAATGCAGCCTTGGCGAAGACGTATGATAATGTCGCGAAAGGTGGAAAATTAAGCGAGGCCGATTTTGCCAGTTGGCAAAAGTCCAGCACTGGGCAGGCTGCGCAGAAATAAGCAATCGGGCGCGGGTATAAGTAAAAAACGGTCACCGTGTGACCGTTTTTTTTTCGCGGCAAAACAGTCTTAAGTCGACAGATTGTTAGAGAATTCTACCCGCGCCGACGAAACGCGTCTGCCAGAACGCGTCGCGTAGAGAGGAGTACGTGACGCGTTTGCCGGTGGATGGTGCGTGGATAAATAGATATTCGCCGAGGTAGATGCCCACGTGCGAGACGTCGTTGCGATAAAGACGGAAAAATACCAGATCGCCAGGGCGAATCTGACTAAAGGCTACCGGTCGTGCATATGCGTATTGCGCCTCGGCGGTGCGTGGCACGCTACGTCCGTGTTGGCCGTAGACATAATAGATCAAGCCACTGCAATCAAAGCCCTTGTCAGGGGAATAACCGCCCCAGCGGTAGGGGTGGCCAAGCATTTTTCGTGCAGTGCGCAACAATGTCGGATCTTGATCGGCCGTTGCGTAGTCGTCGATCGGACCCACCACCGGCGGACCGACGTTCAGGGCGCGCACCAACACGGGGCGCCTGGGCAGGTCGCCGCAGGCGATTAATAGGTTAACGCATAACGCGAGTAATATCGTACTACGCAAGGCCACAGGCTACCCTCGGGAGTAATCCCTAGGGTGTTATCGGCCGCGGCACCACCTTCACCATAGCCTTGGGCGTATTTTGTGTGCCAGTTCAACCGCGTTTTGCGCGTACAAATCGCAAGTTTTCAATGTTGATAGCAGCTGGTTGGACTTAGGCGATCGTAGAGAGGGGACGTCACTTCAGGCAGATTTTTCGATCGTTAGACACGGATAACCGTCGCTATGCAACGAGACGGCTCGAAAAATATGCCCAATTCCGCGGTAAATCAGTCCTAAACCCGACAAATTGCTAGGTGAGCTGAGCCTCTTCCGCGACTAGCCATAAGCCATAGTTGCAATGTAATAAATAAGTGCCGCTCTGCACATAGGCGTTATTGTCATAGGCGATGCTATTGAAATAGCAGGCAACTGCCCCCGGGTTTCGCTGCTTCGCGAGCAAAAAGTCGTCATCATTCTCAGAAACGATGGGGGAGGTGCGTAGCTCGGGGTCGGGCGCACCGACTTGGAGTACGTTCGGGTCGAGTAAACGGGCAGTCATGACGATCACCTCATGGTTATGGGTGCTCGGTGTAGACAATCATCAGTGCAGGAGGCTGTCTACATACAGTGTAGGGCCGCTTACACCAATGGACCAATTTCAGCATAACTCAACAAGCGGTATTCCGCAATTAGCCTAGGCGCGGATTTTACATGGGACAGCGTACTGCGCGCGATCAATGCCGGGCTAAGTGGATTTTTGGCGTGTCTTTTCAATCATGCGGCGCAACGAGGCCTCTGTACTCAGGTGTACCACTTGGTCCAAAGCGACCCAACGTAAATCACGAGACTCAGGGCTGATGATTAATGGTTGGCGGGGGTCGGCGATAAATGCAAAGCGTACGTCGTAATGGAAATGCGCGGCCTGCGCGCCCTTGTCAGGAATCAAATGCACATCGACGTCAAAGAGCTCGGCGTTCCAGGCGGGGGTGAGGGTGAGGCCGGATTCTTCGGTGCCTTCGCGGAGTGCGCCTGCGAGGAGGCTGGCATCCCCTTCTAAATGGCCGCCCAACTGGAACCAGCGGTCGAGCTTACGGTGATGGGTCAATAACACCCTGTCGTGCGCGGGACTTAATATCCATGCCGACGCCGTGACATGCCCGGGAGGGTAGTCTGCGGCATAGAACTGCGGATGTTGAGCGACAAATTCGTGCGTGCGGGCTAGATGGTGCGCTTCTTCGGCATCGGCCGGTGTGTGGCTATCCAAGATCGCTAATATGTCTGTGATTTTCATGGCTTAGTTATCAGGTTTTTACGGGTTAAGTGGCACCCGCCGACGCCGCGGCAGGGGGGGCGGAATAGATGCGAATTGGGTGCTTTATCCGTATTAGGTTCAAGCGCATGCACAAATTTTCCGATATCACTTTTGATGACGGCGAAGAAAACACACAGCATACACGAACATTCCTATGCAAGGTTTGCGGAAATTGATGGCACGCATCCTTACCGTATGGCCGTGCCTCAGGGGTACGTCGATTACCCGGTGCGCACTCGCCGTCAGGGGCGTGTATTTTATTTCAATTTTGAATTGGCGCGCGAAATGGGGCTGTTGCCCGGCGATCACCCTGACCGTCTGACACCCGCGCTTGCCCACGCCGTGTTAGATACATTCAGTCTGCAGATCATCAACGAATATGATGTGTTGCATAAATTACGCGTCGCGCCCGCTGACCGGCGGTCAAATTCTTACATGGCGACACGTTATTTGCAACTCCAACACCCCGATAAAAGCGGCCTGACCTCCGGCGATGGCCGCAGTATATGGAATGGCTATTTTAGCGCGCGCGGAAAAACCTGGGATGTTTCCAGTTGCGGCACCGGCGCCACCTGTTTAAGCCCCGCGACAGCGATAGAAAAAAAATTTTTCCGCACCGGAGACAAGGCGGTGAGTTACGGTGGCGGACGTTCTGATCTGGATGATGGCGTGGCGGCGGCGTTGTTGTCGGAGATTTTTCATCGTAACGGCATCACCACGGAGCGCACGCTGGCGGTGATCGCGTTTCCCGACAAGACTTCGATTAACGTGCGTGTCGCGCCCAGTTTGTTGCGACCGGCGCACCTTTTCGGTTGGCTAAAGCAATCAGATCACGCAAACTTGAAAGGCCTGACGGATTTCCATATCGCGCGCCAGGTGGCCAATAAAACCTGGCCGGTGACCACGCTGCATTCCGGGTACGATCACTTTTTGCGTCACGCGGCGTTGGATTTCGCACGTGCGACCGCGCGTTTTGAAATGGAATATATTTTTTGTTGGCTGGATTGGGACGGCGATAATATATTGGCGGACGGCGGCATTATAGATTACGGCTCGATACGTCAATTCGGGTTATTTCATTACGAATATCGTTACGATGATTATGACCGCATGTCCACCAACATCATCGAGCAACGACGCAAGGCGCGTCACATTGTACAGACTATTGCGCAGTTGGCAGACTATGTGAAAACCGGGCGTAAACGTCAAAAGCGCCATTTTTTAAAACATCCGGCGTTGCGCTTGTTTGATGAAGAATTCGTGCGCCACAAGAACGAAATTCTGCTTTATAAAATCGGGTTTAATAACCAGCAGATCGGAATTTTGATGCAAGATCCGGCGGCGCTAAGCGCGTTGCAGGCGTTTTACAAAAAATTTACATATTTCGAGCGCGCAAAGTCCAAGCGCGGGCCCTACGAGGTCAGCGACGGGATTACCTGGGACGCGATTTTTTGTGTGCGTGATATCCTGCGTGAATTGCCGCAAAAAATCGCGCGTACCGGCGAGGATTTTACACCATCGCAATTTTTGGACGTGATCTTGTCGGACTACGCGAAGGGCAGTGATCGTGAGCTCAGCCCGACACGTGTGCGACATATCCGTGAATACCAAAAACGTTACCGTAAGTTGCTCAATGTAGCGTCAGAAATCCTCGGTGTTAACGAGGTTCGCCTGGTCAATGGGCTGGCGAGGCGTAGCGCGCTGATCAATCGTTATGACCGCATGACCGGCGATGCGGTGATCCATGTCACCGGCAAGCTGTTGGAATACGCGCGAAGTCATACTTTCGCGGAGGTTTATGCGATCTTTATGGAGTTTGTCGACGCCCAAGTGCTGCGCCCGGAGTATTTCGCGCAGCAACGGCGCCAGCGCGGACACAAGGCGCGCAGTTCGGAGTATTTGCGATTGATGTTGGATATCGTGCGCGAACATCGGGACGGGATTTAATACAGAAACCCTGCGATCTAGCGCTGGCGGCGATCAGTGTTCGTAACTCCACAGCGCCAACATATTCAAATGGAATTGCGCGCGCGCATGAAATATTTCGCGCACCGCAGTTGCGGTGGCATGCGTGTTACGCTCGCGAGGCTTCATGAACGGCGCGCCTTGCTCGCTGATGATTGCCTTCGCGATCGGCTTGGTATTATCTGCGGTGCGCCATACGCATACCGCGACTTCGCCGCTGGCCAAGCTCACAATGGTGCCCGGCGGGTAGATCCCGAATTCTTTTATCATCGCGTGGATGTAAGGGGAAATGGGCGCGTCTTTGAATTTTACAAACATCGCTTTTAGGACTTCATGCGGGGACGGTGTAGTTCGGTCACCGCTTTCAAAGATGAGGTTGTAATAATCGTCGGCCAGCGCCAATATCATTGCCTCCGGCAGTATCTCTGTAGATTTCAATTTACGGGGATAGCCCGAGCCATCAAAACGTTCATGGTGTTGATGCACGATATCTAACCATAGCGTGTCGGTAATCGCGGATTTTTCCAATAATTCGCGCGCGCTTTGCGGGTGCTGCAACAACACCTGGCGTTGCCCGTCGGAGAGACCGCCTTCTTGTTTGTGCATCGTCTCCATCAACGGTGTGATCGTGAGGTTTGCGGTGAGCGCGGCGCATACCAGTGACCGGACCCTTTCCAGCGGAATATCCATGTGGATCGCGACCAGCAGGCTCAACAGCGCGGTGTGTACGGGGTGGCTTTGGCTGAAAGGTGCTTGGTGGCTGAGGTGTACATCGCCGATGACCGCATCGGCATCCTGTTGGCATATCGCAATCAATTCATCACACAGGCTTTCTATGCGCTTCGCGAATTCCGCGATCTCTTTTTGCGCGTGGGTATCGGGGTTGGATGTGAACAGCGGGCGCGCAATGCGCGGCAGGCGGCCGATCACTTCTTTGATCCGATCGAACGGGTTGACGACGGCATGTTCGCGGGGATTCTGCGCGTTTTCGTCTTCCTGTTCATCGCGCTGCAGGCCGAATTTTAATAACATTTCTAATTGTTTGTCGCTACGCAATACCGCGCCTTTGCGAAACAATAGGCGCTTCTGGCGGTCGAAGACCGGCCATTTTAGGGCCTCGCCGACACGGATATCGGCAAGCGTGACAGGCAGCATACCCATAGCATTAAACCTTAGAAGCTCATCAGCGTAGCGACATGACGCGGCAAAACTTTAGTGAGCCTCTAAAACTTCGCTGAGCGGCGCATCGCGTCGTTGAAAAGGGTCGAAAAATGCTCAGATATGTCAGGCCTTTGAGGCAACGTGTAAACTGCGCTTTTTCGCCACTTTCCACCTAGCGTTGCATCCCCTGATCGAATTTTTAGAGGTTCCCTTTACTAGGAAAAATCAAGGGTAAGGCGCGTTACGCGCCAACGGCGGCTGGTCGGGGCGGGCGCCCATTGCCGCGCGCGTAATGAGATTTTTCAGGGATGGGGACTGGTTCAGTAGGTTTAGGCCCGCGTTGCGCGTCGCCACGAGGGGGGTGGCCGTGGCGCCAAACAGGCGTTTAAAACCGTCCATCAGCGCCATCACCGCGATATTTTCACCCTTGCGCCAGCGTTCGTAACGTCGCAGCACGCGTAATTCACCGTAATCCGCGCGTTGTAGCCGGGCCTCCGCCAAGGTGTGTGCCAACGCGGCGGCATCGAGCAGGCCTAGATTGACACCCTGTCCCGCCAGCGGGTGTATGTTGTGCGCGGCATCCCCGATTAACACCACGCGCGGACGCGCATAATGCGTGGCATATTGCAGGCGCAACGGGTGGGCGGCGCGCGCGCCGACGACCTCTAATGCACCCAGCGTGTCGCCGAAGGCGGCCTGTAATTCGGTATTAAATGCCGTATCGTTCAGAGTTAATAGGGTCTGCGCGCGCGCGCTGGGCGCTGACCATACGATGGAACACAGGTGCGGGTCATCCAGCGGTAAAAACGCGATCGGCCCCGTCGTTAAAAATCGTTGCCATGCGGTGGCGTTATGCGCACGCGCGCTACGCACGGTGGCGACGACGCCGTGTTGCGCGTAATCCCAGCCGCGTGTCGCGATGCCCGCTTGTCCACGCACCCAAGAAGACCCGCCGTCGGCGCCGACGATCAACGGTGCGTGCAACACCTCACCGTCGGCCAAGGTCAGACGCGCCTCGCCGTCGTCGCACTGCAACTGTTGCACGTGCGCGGGGGCGCGCCAATGGAGGTTATCAAACGTCTGCGCGCGTTCCGCCAACGCGAGTTGAATCACGCTATTTTCGACGATATAGCCAAGCACATCGACACCGCTTTCCGCCGCATCAAATTGAATGACACCGTTCCCTTGCGCGTCCCACACGCGCATCGTTTCATAAGGACCTACACGGCGTGTCCGCACGCCCTGCCACGCACCGATATGCGACAAGATGTTGATGGAGGCGCGTGTGAGCGCGCTGACGCGCAGATCATAGGTGCGCGGTGACCACGTCGGCAGTGGGTGCGCATCCACGACGACGACGCGCATGCCCAGCGGCGCCACGGCGCAGGCCAGTGTGGCGCCGACCATGCCGCCACCGACGATGATGAGGTCGTAGGCGGGTGTGTTCATACCGGTAATCCTCGCGCGAGACGGGGCAAACGCGGATGCGCG
>Ga0224495_10001254_pt1 | contig 18191 bp, 18 predicted proteins | sample SF_Jul11_sed_USG_FD_168128 | JGI IMG/M metagenome (GOLD analysis project Ga0224495, IMG submission 168128) | Sediment microbial communities from San Francisco Bay, California, United States - SF_Jul11_sed_USGS_4_1 | ecosystem: Environmental > Aquatic > Marine > Sediment | place: USA: California... | reverse complement strand
TCCAAGTGGGAAGCGCATCGTGAAGAAGAAAACCTGATATGTTTACGGGCAGTGACAGCGGATGGATGGCGCAGGCACTGCAATTGGCTGAGCAGGGTTTATACAGGACCAGCCCGAACCCGCGTGTCGGTTGCGTGCTGGTGGCGGACGAGAAGATCGTCGGTAGCGGTTGGCATCAGCGTACCGGTGAGCCGCATGCGGAGGTGTATGCGTTACGCGAGGCGGGAGATAAAACGCGTGGTGCAACGGCCTATGTGACCTTGGAGCCGTGCAGTCATCAGGGCAGAACGCCGCCCTGTGCCGATGCGCTGATTGCGGCGGATGTCGCGCGCGTGGTGGTGGCGGTGCAGGACCCCAATCCCAACGTGGCCGGTCAGGGCATCGCGAAATTGCGTGCGGCGGGTATTGTTGTCGAATGCGGGTTGATGGAAGCGGCCGCGCGCGAATTGAATGTTGGTTTTTTTGCGCGCATGACGCGCGGTACACCCTGGGTGCGCAGCAAGATCGCGATGAGCCTGGATGGGCGTACCGCGCTGGCGAATGGCGTCAGTCAATGGATCACCGGCGAAGCGGCAAGGCTGGACGTGCAACATTGGCGGGCACGTTCCTGTGTGGTGTTGACCGGTATTGATACCGTGCTGGCGGACGATGCGCGTTTGAATGTGCGGGACATCGTAACCGAAAGGCAGCCACTGCGCGTGGTGCTGGATAGCCGGTTGCGGTTGCCAACGACGGCAAGAATATTGCAGGATAGAAATGCATTGATCTACACCGCGATCAATGATGCGGAAAAGATCGCGGCACTGGAAAAGTCCGGCGCAACGGTGTGTGTGTTGCCGGGGGGAAGCGGGCAAGTTGACCTGCTCGCGATGCTGCGTGATCTGGCGCAGCGCGGCTGCAACGAGGTGTTGCTGGAAGCCGGCAGTACCTTGAACGGGGCGATGTTACGTGATGGATGGGTGGATGAATTGGTGATGTATGTTGCGCCGCAGCTGCTGGGTGACGGCGCGCGCGGCATGGGGCAACTGGGTGAACTGGTGAGTCTGGATCAGCGCATCAATCTCAAATGGCAGGATGTGCGGCAGGTCGGGAATGATTTGCGCATCACAGTGAAGGTAGAAAATGTTTAGTGGGATCATCGCGGATATTGGCAGCATCAAGCAGGCAAGTGACCGCGATGGCGGGTTGCGGCTGGTGATCGCGACCGATGTATTGGGTCTGGGCGACGTTCATGCCGGGGACAGTATCGCGGTGAACGGCGTCTGCCTGACGGTGATCACGCATGATGTGATGAACTTCACCGTTGATGTGTCGCGCGAGACGCTGAACTGCACCGAGGGGCTGGATGCGATTGGCGCGCCGGTGAATCTGGAGAAGGCATTGCGGTTGTCCGACCGGCTGGGCGGGCATCTGGTCAGCGGCCATGTGGACGGTGTCGGTGAAGTTGTCGAATTCACCGATCTGGGTGAAAGCTGGAAATTGGTGGTGCGCGCGCCGCAGACGTTGGCAAAATATATCGCGGTCAAAGGCTCGGTCACGATCAACGGGGTGAGCCTGACGGTCAACCAGGTGAAAGATGGCGAGTTCAGTGTGAATCTGATCCCGCACACGTTGCTGATGACTAATTTGAAAAATCTGGGTGCCGATAGTCGCGTCAATCTCGAGGTGGATTTGATTGCGCGCTATGTAGAACGCATGATGCAAGGTAATAATCAACAAGACGGGAAAGAGCAGAGCAAATGACAGGAATTTCACCCGTACAGGAAATCATCGAAGAGATACGTGCCGGGCGCATGGTGGTGCTGGTGGATGAAGAGGACCGCGAGAACGAGGGCGATCTGGTGTTCGCCGCCGAATTCACCACGCCGGAAAAGATCAATTTCATGGCCAAGCACGGGCGCGGGCTGATCTGCCTGACGCTGACCGAGGCGCATTGCAAACAGATCGACCTGCCGCTGATGGTGCGCGAAAACGGCTTGCCGCTGGCGACCAATTTTACCCTGTCGATCGAAGCCGCGAGCGGTGTGACGACCGGTATCTCGGCGGCAGACCGCTCGCATACGATACGTGTTGCGGCAGACAAGCATGCCAAGCCGTCTGATATTGTTCAGCCCGGTCATATTTTTCCGCTGCGCGCGCAGAACGGCGGTGTGCTGGTTCGCGCGGGGCATACCGAGGCCGGTTGTGATCTGGCCCAGTTGGCGGGGCTGACGCCCGCCTCGGTGATCTGCGAAATTCTCAAGGAGGATGGCGAGATGGCGCGACTGCCAGACTTGATCGTGTATGCCAAACAGCATGGGCTCAAGATTGGAACGATTGCAGATTTGATCGAGCATCGCAGCCAGCACGAAAAATTGGTCGAGCGCATCGCGCGGCGCAAGGTACAAACTGCTTACGGCGAATTCGATCTGGTGACGTATGTGGACAAGACTACACAGCGCACGCATCTCGCTCTGGTGAATGGCAATATAACGCCAGATGTGGAAACGCTGGTGCGTGTGCATGAGCCGCTCTCGGTGCTGGATTTTCTGGAGCAGACCGATCACGCGCATTCCACCAGTGTGCATGAAGCCTTGCGCAAGATCCGCCTATCTTCGGCGGGGGTGCTGGTGATGCTGCATCGCGGCGAGTCTTCGCAGGCTTTGCGCGCGCGCGCGGCGCTGGAGGTGGCGAACCAGCAGACCGCGCAGTGGGACCCACGCAGTTACGGTACCGGCGCGCAGATATTGCGCGACCTGAATGTCGGCAAGATGCGCTTGCTGGCCACGCCACACAAGATGCCCAGCATGGCGGGTTTTGGTCTGGAAGTGGTCGGTTACGCCAGTCATGAATCCAAGGAGTGAATGAATGAAGGAATTTGAAAAAAATATCAACGGAAGCGGCTTGCGTATTGGCATCGTGCAAAGCCGTTTCAATGACGACGTATGTGAAGGTCTGTTGGGCGCGTGCCGGTCACGATTGGTGCAACAGGGTGTGCGCGAGGATGACATTACGCTGGCAACCGTCCCCGGCGCACTGGAGATCGCGCTGGTGTTGCAGCGCATGGCGCAAAGCGGCAAGTTCGATGCGTTGATCGCGCTCGGTGCGGTGATACGCGGTGACACGTATCATTTCGAAGTGGTGTCCAATGAGTCGGCGCGCTGTGTGGGCGAGGTTCAACTGCATACCGGTGTACCCATTGCCAATGCGATATTGACCACCGATACCGACGAGCAGGCGATAGCGCGTATGCACGTTAAAGGCAGCGAAGCCGCGCTGGTGGCGATCGAGATGGTGAATTTGCTGCGTGGCCTGACATGAGCATGGTCGAAGCCAAAAAAACACCGAACAGGAGTCCGCGCCATCGTGCGCGCGAACTGGCTTTGCAGGGTATTTACCAGTGGCGTATCACTGCGGGTGACGAGGCGAAAATCGAAAAACAGATCCACGCCGAAAAGAATCTGGGGCGCTATGACAAGGAGTTGTTCTCCAAGCTGTTGCGCGGCGTGCTGAGCCAGCATGCGGAGATTGAATCTTTGATCCTGCCGCACCTTGACCGTCCGCTGGATGAACTCAGTCCGGTGGAGTTGGCGGTGCTCTTGTTGGGCGCGTTTGAATTGTCACACCACCTTGAAGTGCCCTACAAAGTTGTGATCAATGAAGCGGTCGAGTTGGCCAAGACATTTGGCGGGACCGATGGGCATAAATTCGTCAATGGCGTGCTCGATAAGCTCGCGCCACAATTGCGTGCACCGGAATTTTCAGGGCGCGCAACCTGAAGCGGACATCTCCGCATGTCAGAATTTGATCTGATCCGCCGCCACTTTACCCGCGCCACGCCGGGTGCTCTGCTTGGCGTGGGCGACGATGCCGCGCTGCTGAAGGTGAGCGAAGGCAATGTGCTGGCGGTTTCCAGCGACATGCTGGTCAGCGGCACACATTTTTTTCCGGATGCCGATCCGTTCTTGCTGGGACATAAGACGCTGGCGGTGAACCTGTCCGATATGTCGGCGATGGGTGCCGTACCACGCTGGGCTACCTTGGCAATATCATTACCAGATGCGAATGATGCGTGGCTGGAAAAATTCAGCGCGGGATTTTTTACGTTGGCAAATCAGCATGGTGTGGAGCTTATCGGCGGAGATACCACGCGCGGCCCGTTGAATCTGTGCGTGACCATCATAGGCGAAGTGCCGCAGGGGGGGGCGTTACTGCGCAGCGGTGCGCAGGCCGGGGATGATATTTGGGTATCGGGGGTGTTGGGTGATGCCGCGTTAGCCTTGGCGCATCTGCAAGGGCGTATTGTTTTGAAAGAGGCGGTGTTTGCAGCCTGTGCGCCAGCCTTGCATCAGCCCCAGCCGCGAGTCGCATTGGGCTTGGCATTGCGCGGTATCGCCCATAGCGCAATCGACATTTCAGACGGCTTGCTTGCTGATCTGGGACACATACTGGATGGGTCCAACGTGGCGGCAGAGATCGGGTTTGCGCGATTGCCAGTCTCTTCGAGTTTGCGTGCTTGCGGAGAGCCGTCACTGGTAAAACAATGTGCCCTGTCCGGCGGTGACGATTACGAATTGTGCTTTACTGCGCCTGCGGCGCGTCATGCCGAACTATTGGATATCAGTGCGAGGCTTGCATTGCCGCTGACGTGCATTGGAAAAGTTGTTGCGGGACACGGCTGTATCGTGCAGGATGCGTCTGGTAATCAGATCAATGTCGAGGCCGATGGTTATGATCACTTCCGATGAAAAAGTTGTAATTCCGGACTGGAATTTTTTGTTCAGCCATCCTGCGCATCTGCTGTCGTTCGGATTCGGTAGTGGTCTGGCGCGAAAAGCACCCGGAACATTCGGCACACTGGTTGCTTTTCCGCTCTATTGGTATCTTGCGCCGCGACTGTCGGATGCGGTGTTTATTCTGGTATTAATCTGGTCGTTCGCCATCGGCATCTGGGTTTGCGACACAACCGGTAAAGCATTGGGCGTGCCGGATCACGGCGGCATGGTGTGGGACGAGATCGTGGCTTTTGTGCTGGTATTATTTTTTACGCCAGCCGGCTGGCAATGGTCATTGCTGGCTTTTACGTTGTTCCGCTTCTTCGATATCGTCAAGCCACCGCCGATTCGTTACTTCGACAACAATTGGCACGGGGGGCTGGGTGTGATGTTCGACGACCTGCTTGCAGCAGGGTATGCCCTGCTGTGTCTTGCCATCATCAAGAGCGTACTGGTATGAATCCCGCTCGTACCTTATTGGGTGCGGCATTATTGTGTGCCTCCGGGTGGATGTTCGCGGCGGAATTCACCGGTAAGGTCGTGGCTGTGATGGATGGCGACACCATCATGGTGTTGCAGGGAGAAAAGCCTGTAAAAGTACGTCTGGCTGAAATAGATGCGCCTGAAAAGGCGCAGCCCTACGGTTTAGCCTCCCAACAATCGCTGGCCGGGATGGTGAAGGGGAAAAAAATACAGGTGAAAAGTCGCGCGATAGACGATTACGGAAGGATGGTAGCGATGCTGAGTTTCGAAGGATTAAACGTGAATCATGAGCAGGTACGGCGCGGTATGGCGTGGGAATATTCACGCTTTCACAACAATCGTGCGGTGATGGCGTTGCAGCATGAAGCGCAACTGGCAAAACGTGGTCTGTGGGCGGGAGATGAAATTATTGAACCTTCACAATGGCGCAAGCAACATCCTTCCACTCTGCCTTCCGTAGCGCCCGCCGATCCTTCATGTGCCAAAAAACGGTGTTCTGAAATGGTCTCCTGCGAAGAAGCCAGAGATTACATGATCCGTTGCGGGGTCAGGGAGTTGGACGGTGATAGTGACGGTGTGCCTTGCGAGAGGTTGTGTGAGCCGCAATAATGAAATCAAAAACTGATCGTGCGGCAGCCTTGTGTGTCGCAGCGCAATGCTGATGCTTGTTGGCCCCAGTCGCTTAATACCCAACGTTCGCAAAGATGCCCATCCACAATATGTTCGTGGCGCTTGGGGCGGTGGGTGTGGCCGTGGATCAGGCGCGGATACCTGTGTTTGCGCAGCATTGAGGCGACCGCACCATCATTTACGTCCATAATCGCGCTGTCCTTGACTTGCTTGGCGGCGATACTTTGTTGCCGTAATTGCGCAATGAAGGTTTTGCGCTCTGCAAGCGATTGGGCAAGGAATTTTTTCTTGAATTCCGCACTGTGTACCTGGACACGAAATTTCTGATATTCGACATCGTCGGTACACAGCGTGTCGCCGTGGCTGAGCAGCGTAGGGGTGCCATACAGGTCAAGCAGGGTGGGGTCATTCAGCAAAGTTGCCCCCGCAGATTTTGCAAGAACATCACCCATCAGCAAATCGCGATTGCCATGCATTAAGTAGATTTTGATGCCATATGTTGTGAGTCCATGTAGCACGCTGATTACTTCAGCATGAAAAGGGTCGTGCCTGTCATCGTCACCCGCCCAGTATTCGAAGAAGTCACCGAGGATATACAACGCTTCGGCTTGCGGTGCGAGTGTGGCGATAAAACGCTGGAAAGCCGCGAAGCTGTGCTGATGATCGGCACTAAGATGCAGGTCGGAGATGAACAGGGTGTGTGGCATAAATTAAAACGGCGCTAAATGCGCCGTTTTGCTTGGATTACTTTACCACTTCTGCTTTGGTGATGATGATATCCTCAGACGGTACATCTTGATGCCCGGCACTGATTCCGGTTTTTACCTGGCGTATCGCATCAACCACTTCCTTTCCTTCTACCACCTTACCGAATACGCAGTAGCCCCAACCGTCCTGACCGGGATAGTTGAGAAAATCATTGTTTTTGACGTTGATGAAGAATTGCGCGGTGGCAGAATGCGGGTCACCAGTGCGCGCCATCGCGATGGTGTAATTGTCGTTTTTTAGGCCGTTGGCAGCTTCATTCTTTATTGGTGAGTTGGCTTTTTTCTGGTTCATGCCGGGTTCGAAACCACCACCCTGGATCATGAAGTTACCGATTACGCGGTGAAAAATAGTGTTTGAGTAAAAGCCGTTGTTTACGTATTCGAGAAAATTTTTGACGGTGTTGGGCGCTTTTTCGGCATCGAGTTGCAGGGTGATGACACCTTTGCTGGTATGCAATTTGACCATGGGTTGATTTCCTTTTGTTGAAGAGTGGGAAGATTGCATTGTGAGGCACAGTAGCAGTGCAAACATTGCGGTAAGTAATTGTTTCATTATGCGGCTCCTTCGTAAATGATTTTCCATTTTTTGTTTTGCTGTATCCAGTATTGGCGCTTCTTCATCCGGTTAGAGAGGTTGTTGCTGCTGTAATCTTGTTCGAAATCGACCACAACCAGATCAGGTTGGTCGGGGTATATAAACATACTGACATTCGATAGGCCGACCTTGATCCACGATTTCCCGCTATTTACGAGCTTCTTTTGTTTTGCCCATGACGCGTAATTCATGCCGCCGCTTGAGAAGTCCACCGCATAGTGTTCGAGGTAGGTTTCTGTGTCGCGGCTGGACCAGTCATTACGCCACTGTTCGATTTCATGCAATAGTGAGGCTCGCTTATCATGGTCTTCATCGCTACGCCATGCCATACGGCTGGTGATAATGATCGGAGTGATGCCGACTTGAAGATAGGGGGCGAGTTTTGCCAGGTCATCATTTGCCAGCACTATACAGCCATTGCTGGCGCGGGGGGGGCGGCTGTAGGTATTGCTGGCCGTGCCGTGCAGCCAGATGCCGCTGCCGGTGCGTTGGTTTTTGCGATCCCACTCGTTTGGATAATTTAGCGGGTAGGCCCGGTTGCCATAAAAATCAGCAAGTTGGCTTTTGGATAATTCGGACTCTACAAAATACACGCCTATTGGAGTGCGCTGGTCGCCTTCGGCAAATTTATCAGCGCCAAGTTTTCCTATCGTGACGTAGAAATCTGTTACATAACGCGCTTCGCCATCCATGTTTTCATACACGAACAATGTGGAGCGGCTGGTATCTACCACCAACGCAAATTTTTGATGGGATGCCAACTGCCATAAATAGCGTGGTGCAAGATTGTTGTCAGTTTGAGATAAAACGCGTTGCAGGCGTACTATAGCCTCGTCACGCAAGTCCGCTATCTCCTCATGCGGGGCATTTCCCACCCCGCCGAAATTCTCAAGAATGCCAGCTCGCGCCATCAGCAGATCACCTTTAACCAACTGTGCCAGCTTGAAATTCGGATTGGTTCTCAAAAGATCATCAACTTCACTGAGTGCCAAGTCGAGGCGGTTGTTATTGATGGCCTGCAGACTTTTCACCAGCCTTGTTTCGGAGTTTTGCACATTCGGTTCGGCACATACTACGCCAATCATAAAACCGCAAAATCCAAAACAAGTCAGTGTTATGCGTAGCATAGTTATTGGGAGCGTTCTTCCTGAATCAGCCACTTTTCGCCGGATTTAACCATCTGCAACGTTTTGTTGCCGCTGGCCTTAAGATGGCTGGCTATGTAGGTCTGACGAAATTTGATTGTTGCATGGGTGCTATCGGCAAGTTTGACAGAGGCTTTGCCGATGCTGACCTGAATAGATTTTGGACTGGTAAGGCGTTCGCGACGAGCTGCCCTCCAGGAGGCAAGACTCTCGCCGTTATTGGTTTTGAAATCGTCCGCGTAGAACGACAGATATTCGTCAACATTTTGTGCGGACCATGCGGCAGCCCACGCGCCAACGATTGTTAATATTTTGCTGGAGGTTGCCGCGACATTATTTTCGAGGGCTGCAGCGGGCTTCTGGTTTTCTGGTTTGGATTGAGATTCCGTTTTGACCGCAGGTGCTAAATCGCTATCTGAAACAGGTTCGCTGTGGCGTTTGTTTGCGGCAAATAATTCTTGAATCATTGACAGCTTGGTTTTTGTTCCAGCGTTACCGCGATCCAATTGTAGGGCGCGGTCATAAGCCTGACTGGCCATCTTGGCATAAATGTCACCCAGATTTTCGTGCGCAGTAGAATAACTGGGGTGTGTACGTATTGCCATTTCCAGCGAGAATTTGGCTTTGTCGTATTGACCCTCGCTGGCGTAAAGTACCGCGAGATTGTTGTATGGCTCGGGTAACTCCGGGTAGTCTTCTGTCAAAGCGGTGAATATGCTGATGGCATCGGCTACCTTGTGCTGCTCGGTGAGTATCAATCCCTTCAAAAAGCGCGCTTGAGCATTTTTCGGCCTGTTGATGAGATAGGCATCGGCTTTGCTTAAAGCCTGTTCCTGAAGTCCCTGACGATACAATTTGTCCGCATCCTCAAGGTCATCGGCATGGGTTATGTGACTTAAGCACAGCAACAACACGCCGATGAGCGGCAATGCCTGATGACTTAAACGCTGAAACATCTTCATCGTGTTGTGACTCCGGAATGCGCGTTGGTTGCGCTGGTATTATGCTTGAGCAGCCGCGAATTCTACCAAATATTCAGCGCGTGTTCATCGTTTATGTCCGCCTGAGGCTGCTCGGTGTTTTCGGTTAAAATCACCGAGCGTATAGATAATCCTGAGAAACAGAGAATAAAGAATGAGCAGTGCGCCACAACCAGCAGTCTCCAATTTTATCCGCACAATCATAGATGCCGACCTTGCCGCCGGCAAGCATGCGAGTATCGTTACGCGCTTTCCACCGGAGCCCAATGGCTATTTGCATGTTGGCCACGCGAAGTCGATCTGCCTGAACTTTGGTTTGGCAAAGGATTACAACGGCAAGTGCAACCTGCGTTTCGATGACACCAACCCGGAAAAAGAGAGCGAGGAGTATGCGCTGTCTATCCAGGAAGACGTGCGTTGGCTGGGTTTTCAGTGGGATGGCGAGGTGCATTGGGCTTCGGATTATTTCGAGCAGCTTTACCAGTATGCGGTCGAGCTGATACAAAAAGGCCGGGCCTATGTGGACGACCTGACGCCGGAGCAGATGCGCGAGTATCGCGGCACATTGACTCTGCCCGGAAAGAACAGCCCGAATCGGGACCGGCCCGTGGCTGAGAATCTCGACCTGTTCGCACGCATGAGGAACGGCGAGTTTGCCGACGGTGCGATGGTGCTGCGCGCAAAGATCGACATGGGCTCTCCCAACATGAACATGCGCGACCCGGCCATTTACCGTATCCGCCGCGCGCACCACATCCGCACCGGCGACAAGTGGTGCATCTATCCAATGTACGACTACACGCATTGCATCTCCGATGCGATTGAGGGCATCACCCATTCACTCTGCACGCTGGAGTTCGAGGATCACCGCCCGCTGTACGACTGGGTGCTGGACAACCTCACGATCCCCTGCCGCCCGCGCCAGTACGAATTCTCCCGGCTGGAGCTGCACTACACCATCACCAGCAAGCGCAAGCTGCTGGAACTGGTGAGCGAGAAGAAAGTCAGCGGCTGGGACGATCCGCGCATGCCCACGATCACCGGCATGCGTCGGCGCGGTTACACGCCAGAAGGTATCCGCGAATTCGCTAAACGCATCGGCGTGTCCAAGAGCGAGAACATCGTCGATATGGCGATCATGGAAGGCGCGATCCGTGAAGACCTCGAGACGCGCGCTCCGCGCGTGATGGCGATCATCAACCCGCTGAAGGTGACGATCACCAATGCAGCGGGGGCGCAGTCGCGCGAAGCGGGTTTCCACCCCAACCATCCCGAATTCGGTAGCCGCGTGGTGCCTTTCGGCAAGGAGTTATTCATCGAAGCGGACGATTTTGCTGAAGTGCCGCCGGATGGTTGGCAGCGGCTGACGCTGGGCGGCGAAGTGCGGCTTCGCTACAGTTATGTGATGCGCTGCGACGAGGCAGTGAAGGACGACGCGGGCAATGTGGTCGAGCTCAGGTGCAGCATCGACCACGACACGCTGGGCAAGAACCCGCAGGGGCGAAAGGTGAAGGGCGTGATCCATTTTTTGTCGTGCGAACATGCGCTACCCGCGGAGATCCGTTTGTATGACAGGCTGTTTACTGTTGAAGAGCCTGATGCGGACAGGGAGGTGGATTTTCATATCTATCTGAATCCCGGGTCGCTGACCGTGGTGCAGGGCTGGGTGGAGGCCTGCGTGAAAGATGCGGTTCCGGAGACGCGCTACCAGTTCGAGCGCCTCGGCTATTTTGTGAGCGACCGTCGCGATCACCAGCCGGGCGGAAAACCGGTTTTTAACCGCACGGTTACCCTGAAGGACGGTTGGTCAAAATAGCGGGGTTGAACCTGCTTGATTGCGTCATGGATATGCGGGTCGCATAGAACGGTAAGCCTGAGGTAGACTTGCGACTTTGGTAATTTATTGAAAAGGGCTTTCATGCAGCACTCAAAAGGTTTCGTTACTTATCTGATTGCGACCGCCGCATTGTGCGGTGCACTGGTGATGGTTATTGAAGTGCTCGGTTCGCGCGTGATCGGACCCTTCTTCGGTGTCAGCCTGTTTGTCTGGACTTCATTGATTACTGTAACGATGGTGGCACTCGCCGCCGGATATGCCATCGGCGGGCATTGGTCTGACCGCAAGAGTTCGCCGGACTGGCTGTACGGCATCATTTTGCTTTCCGGTCTGCTGACGATCCTGATTCCGTCCCTGAAGGGGCCGGTACTGCAAATGAGCTTGCCGCTCGGTTTGCGCTGGGGATCGTTGACCAGCGCTTTTCTGCTGTTTGGCCCGGCACTGTTTCTGCTGGGATGCGTATCACCCTATATCGTCAAAATTGCCGCGCGAGAGATGAACAATATCGGCCGTACAGTTGGCAGTTTCTATGCTATTTCTACCATGGGTAGCGTGGTTGGGACGCTACTGACTGGCTTTGTTCTGATCGCCTACCTAGGCATCAACCAGATATTTTTGCTTACCGGCTCATTGTTAATCGGGCTCAGCGTGTTTTATTTTCTATTTTTCCGCCGCAAGTTGGTCGTAGCCATTGCGACAATATTCCCCCTTTTTTTTCTGCCTCAGGAAGTTCACGTAGAGAAGGTGATGGCCGATGGAACCCGCGTGGAGCTTATTGCGAATCGCGACAGCTTTTATGGCAACCTTAAAGTGGTTGATTATTCATTTGAGGATAAACACCAGCGCGAACTGATCATTGATGGATTGGTACAGGGTGGTGTTGACATGAACAACGGTTTGTCGGTGTACGAATACACTTATTTGCTTCAATTCATGCCATACGCTATCAATCCTGATGGCACTAATTGCCTAGTGATTGGCTTGGGAGCCGGACTGGTTCCTTCTTGGTATTACAAGCAGGGTGTTAATACCGAAGTGGTTGACATTGATCCTGAAGTGATACGGATTGCACGCAATTACTTCAGCTTCGATCCCACTATCCCGGTGCATGTCGAAGATGCGCGTTATTTTCTATCCAATAGCACGAAACGATATGATTACCTGATTCTTGATGTATATAGCGGTGACACTACACCCGGGCACTTGCTTAGCATCGAGTCGATGAAACTGGTCAAAGAAAGGTTGGCGCCGAAAGGTGTTGTAGGGATCAATCTTGGCGGCAGTGTCAAGCGGCAAGCCTTGATGACTGCCTCTGTAGTGAAAACACTGCAAAGCGTGTTTGATCAGGTCACGATTTATCCCACATTTGACCCGGCATTTGGTGATGGGATAGGTAACCTAGAAATCGTCGCCTATGATGGCGAGTTACGCCCACTTCAATTCAGTCGTATCGAAAACCTTACCATTCACCCCGGAGCGCAAAATATGGTTCGCCTGGGTATGGAAAGACCTTTTGTGTTTCCGGCGCAGACTCCCGCGATGGTGCTTTCAGACGACTTCAATCCGGTGGATTTCTACGATCTTTGGTTGAAGGAAAAAGTGCGCAAAAATATAATCGAATTTACCGACTTCGATATTTTGCTGGGATGATGAGCGAATCTTTGCGGATAGCGGTTGACGAGGAGCAGGCACGTTTTTGCCTGCCTATGAGCTAGATGGCAATACACGCCGAAAAACTTGCAATTTTGTTTGCCGATATTTGCGGTAGCACTGCGCTTTACGAAAAGCTTGGCGACGATGAGGCGCGCCGCCAGATTTCGCGCTGCATCTCCCTGATGAGCAGTGAGGTTTTCTCCAACCAGGGCAGGCTGGTTAAAACTATTGGCGATGAAATCATGGTCTCCTTCCAGAGTGCCGAGGCGGCTTTTCTTGCGGCTTGCGCAATGCAAATCGCGGTGGAAAATGACCTGCAGCAGGACGGTATGCCGATGCATGTCCGCATTGGATTCAACTTCGGAGAGGTGATTAATGATTCGAATGATATCTATGGTAATGCCGTCAACATCGCAGCGCGTGTCACCGCGATAACGCGTGCGGGCCAAATCATGGCTACACGTGAAGTATTTGACGTCCTGCCGTCAACATTGCAAGGAAAAATGCGCCAGATTCTCCGGGCTGAATTCAAGGGTGCTCAAGAGAGGCTCGACGTCTATCGGGTGGTTTGCAGTCAGGAGGATATGCAAATCACCCGTTCGGGTGTGCTGTCGGATCGTAAGCCCTGGGACAGCAATGAGATGCTGTTGCGGTATCGAGGAAAATCGATCAAGGTCAACAAAGAGCGCAGAAGTGTGACACTCGGACGGGATGAGCCGTGCGATGTGACCGTGCATAGTGATCTGGTGTCACGCTTGCATAGCTTTATCGAATTGCGCTTCGGTAAATTTATGCTGGTCGATCAAAGCACCAACGGGACATATGTGCGATTCAGTGATGGCAGCGTGCAACATATCACAGGCGAGGAAGTCATTCTGCACGGCAGCGGCTCCATTAGCTTGGGGGAATCGTTTGCTGAGGGGCACGGAGAGCACATCGAGTTCTTGCTGGTTTCCCGGGAAGTTGTATCGGGCAGAGAAGCTTGATCCAACCGGCGAAGTTCGGCATACCCCGGGATTGCTTGATGCGCCAACACACAATTTATAATCCTCCACGCTCGATAGGTCTGGACATCTTGAGCCAAGATGAGTTTCTGATTGTGGTGAACAAACCTGCCGGGCTTTTATCCGTACCGGGACGCGGTGCCGACAAAACAGAAAGTATGATTACGCGTGTGCAGGCCGAGTTTCCCGACGCGCTGGTGGTGCACCGGCTGGATATGGCCACTTCCGGCCTGATGTTGCTGGCGCGAGGAAGCGGGATGCAAAAACGATTTTTCAGCATGTTCCGTGAACGCGAGGTGACTAAACGCTACGAAGCGATAGTTGAGGGTGTATTAACCTGCGAGGCGGGTGAAGTCGATTTTCCGTTAAGCGCAGACTGGCCGAACAGGCCCCGACAGAAGGTGGATGTCGCTTTCGGAAAAAAATCCATCACGCGTTTTCGTTTGCTCGGGAATATCAATGAGCTACCGGGGCGCAAAAATGATGCAACATGGCGAGCCAGCCGTATGGAACTGGAGCCGGTCACCGGCCGCACTCACCAGTTGCGCCTGCACATGGCCGCCATCGGCCATCCGATACTGGGTGATGCACTATATGGGCGGCGTGACAGTGGCGAGCGCCTGATGCTGCATGCCAGTCGGCTCGCTTTTGTACATCCGTTCAGCGGCGACCGCATCGAAGTGGTCAGCGCAGCGCCTTTCTGATTTTATTGCCGCTGTTGTTTTGTTTCTGGAGGGAAGATAACCCCGGCAACGCCGGTGCTATACTGGCCGCACCATGATCTTTTCACAGACCCTAGCCCAAATACTTAACCACCTGCTGTCGCAGAACAGCTGGGCGCCGACGAGGCTGGAAAAGTTTTTCGGCAAGACGATCCGCTTCGACATCGTGCCCTTTTCCGTTGCGCTGAAGGTAAGTGCCGACGGCATGTTGCGTCCCGCCGATGATGGAGCAAGCGCTGATGCGCGCTGCGTGGTCGCGCCGTCATTGCTGCCGCGCCTTGGCCTGCAGGAGGAAAATGCATTCCAGCAGATTGCGACGGAGGGCGACAGCGCACTGCTAGCCGAGATATTCTTCATCGCGCGCAACCTGCGCTGGGATGCAGCGGAAGACCTGAGCCAAGTTACCGGAGATGTTGCGGCAGAACGCATCGTGCAAGGTGTACAAGACCTGGGCGAGCAGCTCGGCAGCGCAGCCGTCAACCTGAGTCAGGCTGCTACGGAATACTGGACCGAAGAAAGGCCGCTGATTGCCAAGCCCGAACAGCTGCACGAATTCACCCGGCAGGTGGATACCCTGCGCGACGACATCGCACGCATGGAGCAGCGGGTCAAACGATTGACTGCTGAATAATACTGGGCCGCTAACTTCACCAGCCGTCCCTGCCGCCGGACGAACCCCCGCCACCTCGAGATACATACGCAGTCCTTCTGCCTCCTCGAGGAACTTTCGCCCGCGCAACTCCTACACCTGCTTGGCAGATGCTGGTCGCGCAGCTCGCGATGATGGCGAATGCGGTGATCGACATCGCGATGGCGTGGCTGATGGCGATGTATTTGAACAGGATCGGCCGAGTTGAGTCCGCCTTGTCTTGGATGGCAAGACTACCCAGTTCGCCAAACATGCCTTATTCAGGTAGATTAGTATCCCATGCGCCCGCCTCACCGCGTGACAGGTCAGTGCTGCTCTTTTAATCATGCCTGCTTTAGTCGGACTTGCTTTTTATTTAGAATATTAGTATATTCTTATTTAGATTAATTAATTACGGGGTAGCTTTGTATGAAAAATTCATTTATTTTCAGCTTGTTGATGCTAGGTGCCGCTTCCGCACAGGCAGCCGGATTGGCTGTTGCACCGGTGGAATACCGCGAGGTGGAGCAGAGTTACAGTGCGGAAGGGGTGGTTGAGGCGACTCGGCAGTCCACGGTGTCAGCCCAGATCAGCGGACGCATCAAGGAGATCAATTTCGATGTCGGCAGCCGCGTCAAAAAGGGGCAGGTGATCCTGCGTATCGACGAGCGTGAAACTGCTCAGGCGCTGGCCGGTAGCACCGCGCAGGTGGCGCAGGCGCAGGCCGCCTTGCAGAATGCCAAGGCGAACTACGAGCGTTCCAGGCAGCTATTCGAGCAGAAATTCATCAGCCAGTCCGCGCTGGACAAGGCGCAGGCCGATTACCAGATGGCACGCGCACAGGCCTCGGCGGCTGAAGCCGGTGCCGGGCAAGCCAGCCTGGCACACGGGTATAGCGAGATCGTCGCACCGTACAGCGGGGTTGTGGCTGCGCGCATGGTGGAAGTGGGCGAGATGGTGGCTCCAGGCAAGCCAATGATGGTGGGGTTTGACCCGTCCGAGATGCGCGTGATCGTGAATGTGCCGCAGTACCGTTTGCTGGATATTGGCACCCAGCCCAAGGTTACCGTGGAAGTCCCGTCGCTGGATCGCTGGATTAATGCTTCATCAGCTACGGTACAACCGGTTGCCGATGCGCGTACACACAGCACGCAGGTGCGCGTGTACCTGCCGGCCAATGAGGCAGGTATCTATCCGGGCATGTTTGTGCGCACCCACTTTGTGGTGGGCAAGGCGAACAAGCTGGTCATCCCAACAAGCGCCGTATTGCGCAGAGGCGAAGTCACTGCGGTTTACGTGGTCGATGCGAAAGGTGCGGTGAAATTGCGTCAAATTCGTCTGGGTGAGACGACAGCTGGCGGTGCGGTGGAAGTTCTTGCCGGCCTGAATCCGGGTGAAAACGTGTCGCTTGAGCCGATCAAGGCGGGTATGACGAACGAGAAGTCCAAGGCTGGCGAGTGAGTATGGCAAGCCACCGCATAATTCACGGGAATAAATGACATGGGTATTTCGGGACGTATAGCAAAATATTTTCTGCATTCGCAGATGACACTGCTGCTGGCGATTGTTGCCATGCTGCTGGGTACGTTTGCGGTGATGGTGACACCGCGCGAGGAAGAGCCGCAGATCAACGTGACCATGGCAAACGTGATGATCGCCTATCCGGGCGCATCGGCCAAGGACGTGGCCAAGACTGTGGCAACACCCGCAGAACAGGTGTTGTCGCAGATTGCCGGTATCGATCATGTTTACTCGGTATCGCAGCCGGGCATGGCGATCATTACAGTGCAGTTCAAGGTGGGCGAGGAGCATGTGGCTTCGCTGGTGAAACTGTATGACGTGGTTCACTCGCATGCAGACTGGTTGCCGCCCACACTGGCAGTCTCGCAGCCGATCATCAAGGCAAAGGGTATCGACGATGTGCCTATGGTGGCTTTGACACTGTGGCGCGAACAGGCTATTGGCGGTGGAGTGGAATTGACTCAGGTGGCGCATGCCATTGAGACCGAGTTGAAACGTGTGCCCGGTACGCGCGAAGTGACCACACTGGGTGAGACGCAACGCACGGTGAAGATATCGCTGAACCCGGAAAGTCTGAATGCGTACCAGCTTTCGATACAGGATGTACGTGCTGCATTGCAGGCTTCCAACATATCGCAAAATTCCGGCAGCCTGGTTCGCGACAATCGTGAAGTGCTGGTTCAGACTGGCAACTTCCTCAGAGATGTGGGCGAGGTGAAGCAACTGGTGGTTGGCGTTTCCGATGGAAAGCCGGTCTTTCTGCGCGACATCGCGGAGGTGCAGGACTCGGCAGAACATCCGCAAAGTTATGTGTGGTTTGGTACAGGGCCCGCTGCAAGCGACAAGCAGGTCAAGGCACAGGGAGAGTTTCCAGCCGTGACTGTGGCGATAACCAAGAAACCGGGCGCGAATGCGGTGGACATCGCCGAGCAACTGATGGCGCGCGTGGAAACACTGAAGGGTAGCGTGATTCCGGATGATGTGCAGGTCAGCATCACACGCAATTACGGCGAGACGGCCAACGACAAAGCGATGAAGCTGATCAAGAAACTATTGTTCGCTACCTTTGCGGTTGTTGCGTTGGTGTGGTTTGCAATGGGTAGAAGAGAAGCGCTGGTGGTGGGTATCGCCGTGTTGCTTACGCTGGCCGCAACGCTGTTCGCTTCCTGGGCATACGGCTTTACACTGAATCGCGTGTCCCTCTTCGCGTTGATCTTCTCCATCGGTATTCTGGTGGACGATGCGATCGTGGTTGTGGAGAACATCCATCGCCGTCGTGCGCTGGCCGCCAATCACTTGTCACTTTCAGAGATCATCCCGGAGGCTGTGGATGAGGTAGGTAGCCCGACGATATTGGCGACCTTTACCGTAATTGCGGCATTGCTGCCGATGGCATTCGTCAGCGGGCTGATGGGGCCATACATGAGCCCGATCCCGATCAATGCGAGCATGGGGATGCTGATCTCGCTTGC
>Ga0224495_10001253_pt1 | contig 18203 bp, 22 predicted proteins | sample SF_Jul11_sed_USG_FD_168128 | JGI IMG/M metagenome (GOLD analysis project Ga0224495, IMG submission 168128) | Sediment microbial communities from San Francisco Bay, California, United States - SF_Jul11_sed_USGS_4_1 | ecosystem: Environmental > Aquatic > Marine > Sediment | place: USA: California... | reverse complement strand
CGTTCATGGTGACGGTGGTTGTGGGAGCGTTGACATTGGTAATGGTGCCCACATCACCAGTCCAGTTGATGAAGTAGTAGCCACTATTTGCCGTCGCCACCAGGTTGACCACCGTGCCAGCGTAATATGTGAAAGTCCCTTCCCCGGGTACTGTGACCGAGCCACCAGTGGTGCTGGAGGTGGTAAGGTCGTACTCCGCTAGTTCTTCAAAGTTAGCCGTCAGGAAGTAGTCACCATTCACGGTGATGCTGGTTGAGGCAGCGTTGACATTGGCAACGGTACCCACATCGCCAGTCCAGTTGACAAACCCGTAGCCAGGATCTGGAGTCGCCACCAGTTTCACCACATCACCTTCGTCATAGACAAAAGTCCCTTCTCCGGGAGTGGTTACCGATCCCCCTTCTGTGCTGGAGATGGTGATGCTATACGGCTTAGAAAAGTTGGCAGTTATAGAATAGTCATCGTTTACAGTGATAGTGGTTACGGCGGCATCGACATCGGCGATGGTGCCCACATTGCCAGTCCAGTTGACAAACTGATAGCCAGGATATGGAACCGCCACTAGGACAACTCTCTCACCCTGTTGTGGGCAATAGGAAAACGTACCTTCTCCAGGCTTGGCGACGTCACCACCCTCTGTGCTGCTGATACTTAGGTGATACTCGGTTACCGGGGTGGTGCAAGCAACGCTATTACCTACAACCATACATAGTAGGACTGTGATTAAAGCGATTGCAGTCAGTTTGTGTTTCATGTCCCCCTCCTTTGTAGCACTTCGGTCATCTCTGAAGCAACGGTTCAGTTTTCCTGGAATCGCTAGCGTACGGTATTATTATGCCACTTCCCCCTCCGTTGTCAAGACTAGAAAGAGTCAACTCTGTTTTTCTCTGCTACGAAGTGTGTCACTCCAATGAAATCAGCCACTCGCAAGAGACGATAGCAGATCTACCTTCGGGTCTGGCTTCAGGCGGGGTAAAAATCCTCTGAACTTTTGCCTTGGGGCTAATGCCTTTGAAGAAGCCGTTTCGAATCCGCAAACCTCCGGCTCCACAATCATAATAATCCAGGCCCCATCTCTTCGCGGCACGTTGCGCCGAGCAATCGAGTGTGCGCATTCTGAAACTGTTTGCAATTAGTTCTGCTATTTCGATATTCTCAAAAATAGCCCAGTGCGAATACTTCAAAAACCTAGCCAGGTCGTCGATTTCCTCCCTCGGAAAACCCAAAGCTTTGAGCAATCGTCTGGCTTCCTCGGAACCATAGTCTTCGAAAAGCTGATAATATTCCTCACTCCCGTATACACCTGGAGCTTTCTGCTGGATAAGACCTTCGATCCTCATCCACACGTGGTTAAGGCTATACATCTGCTGGAGCATGATGTTATAGAGGGTATCCTTCTTGATGGCACGGATGTTTAACATCTCTTGTTCCTCCGGCGTAATAGTATAGAACTCCAGCGTATTGGCTCGCATTATATCACCCCGCACTACGAAGACTAAAAAGAGGTATAATGTCGTCCGTGATCATGGATTTTCATACCCATATATTTCCCCCCTGGCTGAGGGAAAAGCGTGACGAGTATATAAAGCGCGATGCTTGCTTTTCCTTGCTTTATTCCCAGCCGAAAGCCAGGCTAGCCACGGCGGAAGAATTGATTGCCAGCATGGATGAAGCCGGCATTGATTTGTCCGTTGTTCTTAACATCGGTTGGGTAAGCCATGAGCTCTGTGTGAAAACAAACGATTACATTTTAGATTCAGTATCACGCTATCCGAGACGTCTTGTCGGCTTTTGCGCTATTCAGCCCCAAGCCGGAGATGCTGCCATAGCCGAGATAGAGCGCTGTGCTAGAGCCGGGGCTAAGGGGATTGGCGAGTTGAGGTCGGATGTACAGGCCTTCGGCCTCACTGATAAGAGAACAATGAAGCCTGTAGTTGATGCCGCAGTAAAGCACGACTTGATTTTTCTGACCCACTCGTCTGAGCCGGTGGGGCATGAGTACTTTGGCAAGGGTAGTATCACCCCTGACATTCTCTACTCCTTTATCACGGCCTTCCCGAATTTGAAACTTGTTTGTGCTCACTGGGGTGGTGGGTTGCCTTTTTATGCCCTGATGCCTGAAGTGGCTACGGCTTTAGCCAATGTTCTCTTTGATACCGCGGCCACCGTTTTCCTTTACAAGCCCGGGATTTTTGAGCAAGTGAGTCGCATCATCGGCAGTGATAAAATCCTTTTCGGCACTGACTATCCCCTTATGCACCAAAACCGCGTGCTTGCCCAGGTCCAATCTGCGCGACTTCCTGCGAAAGATAAGGCTAAAATCCTGGGGGATAATGCTCAAAAAATGCTATACTGTGATGAAAGAGCAAAAGCGTAACATGGCAGTAGTACTTAAATAACAAAGGAGGCAAAGAAATGGGGACCAAAGGACGAAAGAACATCAAGAAGCCCAAAAAGGACAAGAAGAACGCAAAGTAAAAGAAAGGCATGGTCCCTCTTTCGAGTATGAAATAAATACTAGCCACAAAGTATGAGGTTGCTGCCTTAAAGGAAGAGGATTGAGGTGGAGGTGAAAATGGACCTAGGAGCACAAGTGTCACGTAGTCCTGAGCAAATCCGTTCCTTTATTGCTATTGAACTATCTGAGGAGGCTAAGAAAGGATTAGCCAGGCTGAGAAAAGAATTGGAAAGAGACGAACATAGGTTCGTCAAATGGGTAGACCCGCGGGGGATTCACCTGACCTTGAAGTTTCTGGGCAATATTGCTTCTAAGCGGGTAACAGAAATAACTGAAGCTATGAAAAAAGCTGCGCAGGGGATTCCCCCCTTCCATTTGGAGATTTCAGGCTTGGGGACTTTTCCTAATCTGAAACAGCCCCGGGTCTTCTGGGTCGGCGTCGGTGGGGAGTTGGATAAGCTATCCGCATTACAGCAAAACATTGACTTGGCGCTCGCTGCTCTGGGATTTACTAAGGAAGAACGCCCCTTTGTGCCGCATTTGACCCTGGCTCGCGCCAGGGAAGGAGCGTCACCGCCGGAGAGGAAAAGCTTTGGCGAACTTGTGGGCGCTACCATTTTTGAAGATAAATATCCTGTCGAAGTCGAGTCTATTAGATTGATGAGAAGCCAGCTGACGCCTGCCGGAGCTATTTATACCTGCCTGTCGGTGGTTGGGCTGGACCGTCAGGAAGGACTCAAGAAAATCTAAGAGAATTTGATTTATTGATGAAATTAGCCTTGCAAACGAATTTTTGATAGTATATACTTACTAGTTCTGATTAACAAATAAATCAATTGTGGAGGTGGAACTTGGAAACCGGTTCGTTCCCTAAGTGTCAAAAATGCGGAAAGGGGGATTTGGTACCTCTGTCTGACTTTGGTAGTCAGGGGGCACCGATTCACTACAAGGCCTGGGTGTGTACCCGTCCTGATTGTGGATACAATGTGAAGATCAGGAACGGCGAAGTATACCTTAATGAGCCTGTTCTTAGTGGAGAACTTCATACCCGCACACGCCGAGAATATACTCCTTAGTAGAGGATGTGCTACGCCCGAGTAGATTGATCGAGGTGGCGGTTGACTCTTTTTTCCCGCGCCGATGTGTTGGCTGTGGGAAAGGAGGGGGTTTTCTTTGCCCGGAATGTCTGGGAAGACTACCGAGACTAATGCCTCCGTTTTGCCCTCACTGTGGGAGACCTCAGGCTAGCGGCATTGTATGTCCAAGCTGCTGGCAAAGACCAACTGAGATTGACGGGATCCGTTCTCCATTCAGGTTTGACGAGGTAATACGGAAAGCCATTCATGAGCTGAAGTATCGAAACTTGAAGGCAATCTCTCCCTGTCTGGCTGAGTTGTTGGCTGATTATCTAAAGGAAAATCCATTGCCTGGCGAAGCCTTGGTTGGCGTCCCTCTTCATCCCCGACGATTGAGAGAAAGGGGTTATAACCAGTCCAGTCTTCTCGCCAGAGAATTGGGCAGGCGAATTGGCTTGTCAATGATTGAGGATTGCCTCATTCGGGTTAAGCAGGCTCAACCTCAGGTGAGGGCAGTTGATGTGGAGGAGCGCCGCAAGAATGTGGCTGATGCTTTCGTGTGTCGTGATGAAAGGGTAAGGGGCAAACAGATTATCCTCATAGATGATGTGTGTACCTCAGGTGCCACGCTGGAGTCCTGTGCGGCAGCTCTCAAGAACACGGGTGCTACGTCTGTTTGGGGCTTAACGTTGGCAAGGGAGATTCGTAACTGAAGGAGGAGAAATGAAGCTACAGGTTATCGGTAAGAATGATGTGGAGGTCTCTGAGACAATACGGGCATACGTTGAGAAGAAGGTTGGCAAACTAGGCCGTTACTTGCCCACCCTCGATGAAGGCAAGGTGGAGCTTTCTCAGGAAGGTACCAAGCTGCCTCAGCATCGCTTCACCGTCCAGGTTACCCTTGACAGCAGGGGTGTCTTAATTAGAGCTCAGGAGAAGTCTAAGGATATGCGGGCAGCCATTGACAAGGTAGTGGATGTGCTATCTAAGCGAATCGAACGATATAAGGGCAAACTATATGACAAGAGCAGAGGTGTTTCTTTTGCCCGGCAAGGAGCGGCGATCGAAGAAGAGGAAACCGAGGCCCCCAAGAGGGTGGTAAAGACCAAACATTTCTTGGTCAAACCCATGCCCGTAGATGAAGCCATAAATCAGATGGAGCTTCTGGGACATGATTTCTTTCTATTCGTGGATGCCGATACTGACCGGCTCAATCTGTTATACCGCCGTGATGATGAGAACTACGGCTTGATCGAGCCCGAGCAGGGGTGATAGACCCAATTCCCGTTCTTGATCAAGACAGGCCTGAACAAACCCAAATGTCAAAATCCAAATGCGTAAATGTTAACACTACTTCGGCTTTTGTCATTGGGATTCTATGTCTGGACTGTCATCCGGAGTAAAGGGAAAAAATAGAGCTAGCTTTTTCTTATTGGTGGAGCTGATGGGATTCGAACCCACTACCTTCTGACTGCCAGTCAGCTTCAGTAGAGTTGTAGCCATAACCAAACTCCTTTCTTTCGTGATGGGGGAAGTGGCAATTACCTTCGAAAATCGGTCAAGCGGCTTTTTGCACTTAATTTATGACTTCTCCTTCGAATCTATTTCGTTCCTAGGAAGACGATACCTCAATTGAGGAATAGGTCAAGAGGATACAGATATGAGTCTTAGCTGCAGTTGTTATAATATGGCAAGCCTTTCAAAAGGAGGAAGCATGTGGATCAGAAGGTAATTCACTATCCTGAATACTGGGCGGGCAAGAAACTAAGCTACCCGAATGTGCCAGCTGAGGCTGGGAAATTCTCCCGGTCAGTTGTGGTCGGCAACCTGATCTTCATCTCCGGCTGCCAGGGAGCCAACGATGAGACAGCCAGAGTAGAGACCGTGGTATTCGAGAAACAAATGGAGATTGCTTTGGGCAAAATTCGCCGTGCTCTGGAAGAAGCCGACAGCTCAATGAACAATCTGATCAAAAACCTCATCATGTTGAAGGATCTGAAGGACTATCCTGCCATGCGGCGTACCGAATTGGCATATTATCAGAAGTATGCTCCATTCTTGATAGACAATCCCCCGGTCAGTTCTGTTTTGGGGGCACAGTTGGGCAAACCCGAATACCTGGTTGAAATAGAGTCGATTGGGGTCATCTCCAGGGAATAACTGGCTATGGATAAAAGTGTAGTAGTTTGGGCTGGATATGGTTATCAAGACTGCCCATCAACGAACTCACCAGACTAGTAGAAAGGTGTTCAGGATTTGTTTTGTGAGCATTATCGGAATTGGTGGAGCTGATGGGATTCGAACCCACTACCTTCTGACTGCCAGTCAGACGCTCTCCCGATTGAGCTACAGCCCCGTGTAATTCAAGAATATAACAAAACAGCTTGGGAAACTCAAGTTAAATGCCCACGCCCAGCCATCGTAGAATAGAGCCCAAACCAAAGTATCCCAGGTAAGCCAGCGCCATGCTTTTGGCTGTCCTACCCGCCCAGGTGGCAAGGAAGAAGCTGACAAAACCAAAGCGAAGCATGCCCAGAAATACGGCGAAGGGGTAGAAAAGAGGAAACAATACGGCTGACACGAAGAAAATGGATTTGGAACCGTAGCGGTCAACAATATTGCTGAGGCGAAGGTAAAGGCCGCTGTTAGTATCTCGGAATAATCCCCTGCCAGCATATCCGGTGAAATAGGCACCGATAGCACCTACAGCTTCACCAATTCCAGCGATGACGCCGACTATGGCAGGATTTAATACCCCACCCAGCGTAAATGTAAGAACAGGGCCGACGCCGGGCAAAATCAAGGTCCCGTTGGTGATAACGTTGATGAAAAAGCAACCAACATAGCCCCAGTGCGCTATCTCTTCGATGTAACTTTTGTGCTGCAGGACAAAAACAGATAAAGCTACGGTAACCGCTACAGATATGCCACCTATTATGGCTTCGCGCTTGGTCGGTTTCCTCATGAATTCTGCCTATTATACAGGAAAAATATGCGAACAAAACCGATGTTTATTGGAGGAATCGATAACAAGACTGTGCGCGCGCCCGGGTGGGGGGGGGCTGCTTCCCTTTAATTTTGTGTCCTGTCCGGTGTCTCTCTGTGCCCTCTGAGGCGATTCTGCGTGGCTGCGGACAAGATCAGGTCATTGTAGCTTGGCCACATAGCTGTTTACAGGCACCCCCAGCGAATCGGCTACGGGTTGGCACTTGGCCTTAAGGCAATAGAAAAATCTCCCTTCAGGGCAGAGGTCAGATAAAGCCTCATAATGCCCCATCCCTTTGGCGAATACAAGGTCTGCTGACTCGAATTCTCGTTTGAACTGAGTTGAAGCCAGAGAAAGGACTACTCCTGGTGAAGCTACGCCCGTGCTCATGACTCTTCCAAACTCAGACTGCAAGCCAGACCCTTTGACGTCTTCCAGCGTCAAATCGTTCTGAACAGGCGATGGTTTGACAACGTAGGTAACCTCGGCGAATCGCTTCATCCATTTGACGAGGGGCAAGTCGAAGTAGATCTCACCGGCGTTATCTGCCAGATACAAAACTCTGGAGACATCCCTTAGCTTTGCTTCCAATCGCTCCGAATCATCCAGGACAAAGCTCACAGGTTCCTTGATGTGGTCTCTGATCGAACCGAGCTCCTTGAAGAAATCAAGAGCATTCGCTGCCGCGGCCAGTTGAAGGCAACCCCGGAGTTCATCCTTATAGAGATTGCTTCGCTTTGCCCGCAACGACACCTCTGGATATAACTCCCTGGCGAGCGTCATCTCCCTTTCCTTCATTCCCCGATAGGGATCAGGATTGTGGGTCACCTCTCTTACTATATTGTGAATCTTGGCGGCAATCCCTAGAGATAGTTGACTATAAGAGAACTCATCGTCTAATGTCTTCATCGCCTGGCTGATTGCCGTTTGCCTCAGCGAAACATGGTCCGTGGCTAGCTCCGCAGCCTGGTGGACTAGTCTGCGTAAGCATTCGTAGCAGCCTGGTGCCAGTTTCATTCCAGTTGACTTGGCTCAAGTTTGAGCAGCTTGTGCCGCTGTATTATAATAGCATTGGCTATGTTTGAGAAACTGGAGTTAATACAAAGGCACTATGACGAGCTGAGCCAGCTTCTGGCTCAAGTAGAGATAGCTACTGACCACAGGCGGCTTCAAGAGCTAAGCAAGGAGAGGGCCGGTCTTGAAGATATTGTCAGCATGTACCAGGAGTACAAGGCCAAGGGCAAAGAACTGGGCGAACTCGAAGCGCTGCTCAATGCCCGCGGTGAGGCGGAGATGACGGCTTTGGTCAAGGAAGAAGTGAGCAAGCTCAAAGAACGGCAAGGTGAGCTTCTTCGGGAGCTTAAGCTTTCCTTGACGCCCAAAGACCCTAACGATGATAGGGATGTCATTGTGGAGATAAGGGCTGGTGCCGGCGGTGAGGAGGCAAGCCTTTTTGCCGGAGACCTATTCCGCATGTATAGCCGATATGCCCAAACCAAGGGCTGGCAGGTGGAGGTCATTGATAGCAATCAAAGCGAAAGAGGCGGGTTCAAGGAGCTGATATTTGAAATCAAAGGTAAGGGTGCTTTCAGCCGCTTTAAGCACGAGCGCGGTGTTCATCGAGTGCAAAGGGTGCCAGCTACTGAAGCCTCGGGACGGATCCACACCTCGACAACCACGGTGGCGGTTCTGCCTGAGGTAGAGGAGATTGAGCTCGACATTAATCCTGATGACCTCAAAATGGAGTTTTTTCACAGCCGGGGGGCCGGCGGGCAGAATGTGAATAAAGTAACTACGGCGGTTCGCATCACGCACTTACCCACGGGTATAATGGCTTCCTGTCAGGATGAAAGGTCTCAAATAAGGAATAGGATGAAGGCGATGGCGGTACTCCGGGCCAGACTGCTTGACATGGAGCAGCGGAAGCAATCCGAAAGTATAGATAAAGAACGGCGAATGCAGGTAGGCAGCGGTCAACGGGCAGAGAAGATTCGCACCTACAATTTTCCCCAGAACAGAGTCACCGACCACCGAATCAATCTCAGTTTTCACGACCTTCAGCAGATTCTAGAGGGAGAATTGGACGAAATCATTGAAGCCTTGATCAGTAAAGAGCAGGTGGAACAACTAGAAGCGGCCGTTACGTGATTCTAAGCGAAGCTTTACAATCAGTCACCCAAACATTGCGCAGAGCGAAAATTGCTGATGCCTCTGTTGAGGCTGAGGTCTTGCTCGGCCACGTCTTGGGAATGTCTAAGACAGGGCTTTACACAGAGCCAGAGAGGAGCCTAACTTCAGCGGAAAGGGAGCGTCTACGCCGTCTCGTCTGGCGTCGGCTTGACGGAGAACCTGCCGCTTATGTTTTAGGGCACTGCGAGTTCTATGGGATCGACTTCTATGTTGAATCTCACGCTTTTATCCCCCGACCAGAAACAGAACTTCTCGTGGAAGAAGCCGTAAAACTTGCCCAGCGTATTTCCCGCCAGGGAGAGCAGAGTACCATAGCCGACATCGGCACGGGTTGTGGAGCTATTGCCATCAGTCTGGCCCTAGCATTACCCCAGGCCAAAATCTACGCCACGGATATTTCACCTTCAGCTCTAAAGGTAGCCGGGGTAAATTGCCGTCGCCATGGAGTCAACGGCCAGGTGGAACTCCTGCAAGGTAATTTGCTTGAACCATTGCCTCAGGCCGTGGATGTGATAGTAGCCAATTTGCCCTATGTCAAAGACTGTGAATTCGTAGATTTGAGCCCGGAGATAACAGAATATGAGCCGACGATAGCCTTGGCCGGTGGCAGAGATGGCCTGGACAAGATACGGGAGATGCTGGAGCAGATGCGGGGGAAAGGGGGTGTCCACCTCGGTGAGGGGCCGGCCTATCTTCTTTTGGAAATAGGCCAGGGACAGGGTGAAATGGTGACCTCATTAGTGAATGACTATTTCCCACAGGCCAGTATCGAGCTAATTTCCGACCTGGGCGGCATCGAGAGGGTGGTGAAGGTCGGTTTATAAGCAGGAAAGTCAGTTTTGAAAGAGTGAGATATTGGAAGAAACAGAGCAGCTAGCTCAGCTTATCATACAGTCCAAGAAGGTAGTCGTGTTTACAGGAGCTGGAATAAGCACGGAGTCAGGTATCCCTGATTTCCGCAGCCCGGGAGGAATCTGGAGCCGATATGACCCTGAGGACTTCACCATTCAGAAGTTTCTCAGCGGCCCGGCCGCTCGCAAGACTATCTGGAAGATGTCCATCGAAGGCGGGCTTCTTACGGAGGCTAAGCCAAATCTCGCTCACTATGCCATCGCCGAGCTTTACCAGTTGGGCAAGTTAGATTGCGTCATCACTCAGAATATCGACAACCTGCACCAAAAAGCCGGGGTGCCTGGAGATAGGGTGTTTGAGCTCCACGGTAATATGGAGTGGGTGGTGTGCTTAAGCTGCCATAGACGCTTTCCGATGCCGGAAGTATTACGAAAGATAAAAGAGGGAGTGGAAGTCCCCGATTGCCCCGACTGTAAGGGTATCCTGAAGCCAGATGCAGTGTTTTTCGGGGAGGCATTACCACAAGAGACGTTACGGGAAGCTATCCGCCGGGCGCAGAACTGTGACCCTTTCATCGTCATCGGTTCCACTCTTGTTATTTACCCTGCTGCTTATATTCCGACATACGCCAGAGAGGCTGGAGCTAAGTTAGCTATCGTTAATTTAACTCCAACCCCCTTCGATCGCTACGCGGAGGTGATCATCCGGGGTAAAGCTGGCGAGATAATGTCCAAAGTAATGGAAAAAGTGAGGCTTTCTTAGCTATCAAGCTTGAGCTAAACCGGCCGCCGATGCCTCCTTGTTCTTATTAGTCCACTACTTTTCGGATACGCTGGATACCTACTGCTTTGCCCGTCTTCTCATCCACTTCGACCAGAATCGCATCGAAGCTGACTGTCCCCTTGCCAACGGATAGCCGGCTGGGTATCTGAGTAAGGAAGCGCTTGATTACAGAATCTGGGTCGTCCCCGATGACCGAATCTATAGGGCCAACCATGCCTATGTCGGTGACATAGGCAGTACCTCCGGGCAATATGTGAGCATCAGCGGTGCCCACGTGAGTATGGGTGCCCACCACAGCACTGACTCGTCCGTCGAGGTATCTACCCATGGCCACTTTCTCCGAAGTTGCCTCAGCATGAAAATCGACAATAATAGGGATTGATTTGTGTTCGAACTCAACCAGTAGCTGGTCCATGGCCCGAAAGGGACAATCAACATGGCCCATAAAAACACGCCCTACGAGGTTGACTATCAGGACATTGTTCTTCAGCAAGTAGCCACGGCCAGGATTCATGGGTGGGTAATTCAAGGGGCGGAGAATAGCAAGCTCACTGTCCAGATAAGGAATGATGTCGCTATGAGCCCAAATGTGATTGCCGGTGGTTATGACATCAATTCCAGAATCAAACAGGTCTTCTGCTGTACTGGGAGTCAGCCCCAACCCGCCGGCAGCATTCTCACCATTGCCTACCACTAGGTCAATATTATGTTCATCACATAAGGCTGGCAGGATCTCCTTCACTGCATTTCTGCCAGGCTTACCGATGATGTCGCCTATTGCCAGTATTTTCAAATCTACTTGGCGTAATCTGTAGCCGTAGTCTCCCTTATCACCATTATCTTTATCTGGCCAGGATAGGTTAGACTCTCTTCTATCTTCTTAGCAATATCCCGAGCCAATCTCACTGCGGTTAAATCATCCACCTTATCTGGTTTTACCATGACACGGACTTCGCGCCCGGCTTGGATGGCAAAAGCCTTCTCCACACCAGGGAAACCAGCAGCTATATCCTCCAGGTCCTTAATACGGTTCAGATATTGTTCCAAAGACTCACGTCTGGCACCAGGGCGCGAACCGCTTATGGCATCGGCAGCAGCAACAATGAAGCCCATTACAGTACTGGTCCCTGCCTCGCCATGATGTTCAGCAATGGCTTGAACCACATCTTGATTTTTATCCCACTGCTTGACCAGGTCAGCACCTATCAGAGCATGCGGACCCTGCGTTTGATGGTCTACCGCCTTTCCGATATCATGAAGCAGGCCGGCTTTCCTGGCGACACTGGCATTAACCCCAATCTCGCTGGCCAACATCCCCGCCAGATGAGAAACTTCGAGACTGTGAAGTAAAACATTCTGACCATAACTGGTGCGAAATTTAAGCTGGCCAAGCAGCTTAACCAGCTCAGGATGTAAGCCTGGCACCCCAGCTTCGTAAGCAGCTCGCTCACCCTCACTACGGGCAGTAGCTTCAACCTCTGTTTTGGTTTTGTCCACTATCTCCTTAATCCGGGCGGGATGAATGCGCCCATCAAGAATAAGTTTGCTTAAGGCAACGCGAGCTACTTCACGCCTCACGGGGTCAAAGCTGGAGATGGTAACCGCCTCTGGAGTATCATCAATGATAAGGTCAACGCCAGTAGCTTGCTCTAAGGCTCGGATATTGCGTCCTTCACGCCCAATGAGCCGCCCCTTCATCTCGTCACTAGGCAGGGGGACAGCGGATATTGTAGTTTCCGAAACAACATCGGTAGCACACCTTTGAATAGCTGTGGCTAGAATATCCCGAACCCTTCCATCAGCCTCTTCCTTTATCTGCGCCTCCCACACCCTAACCTGTCGCGAGGCCTCTTCTTCAACCTCTTGTTTTAGCATTTGAAACAAGAGAGTTTTTGCTTCTTCACTAGATGTGCCAGAGATGGATTCTAACTTTGCCAGCTGTTTTTCTCTTATTGTCTGAAGTTCAGCTGTTATCCTCTCATTATCTTTTTTCCTGCTATCTAGATCACGCTCACGCCGCTCTACAGTCTCTAACTTCCGCTCCAGCGACTCTACTTTCTGGTTAGCACGCTTTTCTAATCGTTGTGTTTCAAGGCGACGTTCCCTGCTTTCCGCCTCGGCAGCGTTGCCAACCTTGATAGCTTCTTCTCTAGCGGCTCGGAGTAGCTCATTATACTTGGTTGTTGCCTCATCTAAGAACTTCTGTGCCTCTTTTCTTGTTCTTTGGATCTCCCGATTGGCTACTAGCTGCCTGACAAAGTACCCAATAACGACGCCCAAAACAAGAGCAAGGCCAACTATGATATATAGATATTGCTGTAACATATTCCCTCTTTATTTCGTCGTTGTAATAAATGCAAAACATTGCATATTAATAATAACCTTTTGTCGGGTCAGAGTCAACTCGCTGTGCCGGCAAATCTCCGCGACCCATCCACCTATTACTCACTCCAGCGCTGAGGCAGATTGATCCTTATCGAACTGGTGTCTATGGCTTCAAATCCTGTATATTGATATTGTGGAAATCGTGAATGAAGAACTAATCGCTCCTTGCGGGATGAACTGCGGGTTGTGCGCTAGCTACCTGGCGATGAAGAACGACCTGAAGAAGAAGGGGTTTGGAAAGACGTACTGCGTTGGGTGTCTACCAGGTGACAAGAATTGTCACTACAAAAGGCAGTGTGAACTGTTGAGGAAAGGACTTGTGAGATTTTGCTACGACTGCGGGGATTTCCCCTGCCGCCGCCTAAAGACTCTCGACAAGCGCTACCGTACTTTTTATCATATGAGTATGATAGAGAACCTCGAATACATAAAGAACTATGATATGGAGATGTTCTTGGAAAAAGAAATGGCAAAGTGGCGGTGCCCTCAATGTGGAGGGGTGATATGCTGCCATAACGGCCTATGTTATAAATGCCAGCTTGATAAGCTACGCCAAAAGAAACACAAGTACCGCTGGGAGGAGTAATGAAGAAGACGTGGCAGGAGAAATTGAAGGACAAACCGTCTTTTCCTAAGATGCTCAGGCTGGAGAAAGCGTTTCCCTGTTACAATGCCGTGCACAAGATGGGTGCCGAAGTCGGTGACGATATCATCCTGGTAAACCCATCTGAAGTAGTGGCAATTATGAAAGAGGTACCTAAAGGAAGGCTCATCACTATCGTCGAGGTATGCAGCCAGATAGCTAGGAACCACGGCGCAAAAGGTTGCTGCTCTTTGACCATCGGGATTTTCATCATGACGGCGGCCAATGCGGTAGAGGAAGCAAGTAAGGAGGGCAAGTTACTACACATACCATACTGGCGGACGCTCAAAGCAGATGGTTTTTTGAATGAAAAATACCCGGGCGGGCAAGAAGCTCATAAGAGGCTACTCGAAAGAGAGGGTTTCAAGGTCATTGCTCGGGGCAAGAAGTACCGGGTTGTCGATTGCGAGAAGTACCTGATGAGGCTGATATGAAATTTTTGCCAGTTCAAAATACGGCGCCTTGTACGTAAAAAAGTTGTATTCTCACACGGTCGCTCAGACTGTCCAATTTGCCTGGATTACTAGTCGCAGCGATACTTCGACATCGGGCCTTCTTTAATATAAAATACCCCCCTATATGAGCACAAAGAGACAGGCAAAGCTGAACACGGTCTATTTGGGCCTTCTTCTTTTTGTCGTCGCTCAAATACTCATCCTTCTTGTTGCTCCGCGTATAGACCCGTTCCTGGATGAAAATGATATAGATATACCGACTCAGCCATCCGCACCGATAGCTTGGTGGCCCGGAGAAGTGACATTACCCTCTGGGGAGGTCATCGACGTCCCCGCCAATTCAGCGTTGGGGCCAATTCTAATCTATATTTTTGCGGCAGTGGCTGTGCTTGGACTTACGCTCTACAAAATCCCTCTTACAGCTTTAAAAGTTCTTCTTAGACTCTTATTTGCCCTTCTATTCAGTTGGGGCGCATTCATCGCCACTGTCTTCTACGTGCCACTTCCACTGGCTGTCGCTATCGCCGTCGCATTTGGAGCATTTTGGTTTTTGATACCACTTGTCTGGTTACATAACCTGGTATTGATTCTGGCGGTTAGTAGTTTGGGAGCAGTTTTCGGTCGCTTTATTACACCGTGGACGGCGATGGCTATTATTTTGGCACTCGCCGTTTATGACTTCTTGGCGGTACGTTTCAGATTTATGCTCTGGATGGCAGACAAGCTATCCCAAGTAAATGCCTTGCCAGCACTAATCATTCCCAAAAATTATTCTGAGTGGAACTTGAACCTGAAAAAACACGGAGAGAAGATGATAGATGTGAATACCACCGAGAGGGGATATTCCATACTGGGTGGTGGCGACATTGCTTTCCCTTGTCTACTTACAGCCTCAGTTTATTTTGCCCAGGGCTTCAAACCAGCGGCTATTATCGCGGTTCTGGGACTGGCGGGACTAGCCAGCGTCTATGCGATTCAGGCGATATTCTTGAAGGGGAAGCCGATGCCGGCTCTGCCACCTATCGCTGCGTTCACATTGGTTGGATTATTGATTATTTAGTGGTACAGGATCATAGGGGTTTATTCAGCAAGTAGGTGGACTGCGGGGATACGTCATGTTCTACTTTTTCTGCCCAGTCTAAAGATCTTGCGCGTCCATGGGTATTACATGTTCCGCATTTTGAAGTAATGGAATAGGAGAAAACGATGGCTTCCGTTGAAGAGGTGCTGGACAAACTCCAGAGCAAGGCTAAGCCAGAGCAGTTAACAGGGATGGCTAAGTATGGGATAACAATTGAGCAGAGATTAGGCGTCTCGGTTCCTGATATGAGAAAACTGGCTAAAGAAATAGGGAAAGACCACAAACTGGCGCTGGACTTATGGAAAACTGCTATAGCCGAAGCAAGGATCGTGGCCGGGATGGTCGGTGACCCTGCTAAGCTAACTGAAGAGCAGATGGAGGACTGGGTGAAGGATATTAATTCATGGGATGTCTGTGACCAAGTGTGCATGAATCTTTTTGAAAAGAACCAATTAGCTTGGAAGAAAATCATCGATTGGTCTGAGCGGGAGGAAGAGTTCGTCAAAAGGACTGCCTTCTCGCTGGTAGCTTGTCTGGCATGGCATGATAAGAAGGTAAGCGATGAGAAATTCATCGAATTGCTTCCTGTAATAATACGCGGGGCTACGGACGAGCGTAACTTCGTCAAGAAAGCCGTGAACTGGGCTCTTAGGAACATCGGGAAAAGAAATCTCAAGTTGAACGAAGCCGCAATAAATGCTGCAAAAGAAATCAAGCAGCTTGATTCGAAGGCTGCTCGCTGGATCGCTGCCGATGCCATCAGAGAACTGGAGAGTGACGCCATCCAAAGCAGGCTTAGTAGGTGAACATTAGTCTATATTGTTCAACTGTGGCAACAGAAGCCTGGATTGTTGCACGTTGACTCATTTTGTTGAGTGCCAGACGCGCCGGCTAATATTAAAGTAAATACCAGCGCATTTTTGGACGGATTGCTTTACTCTCTGAACGCTGCCAGCGTCTCATTACCCAGCGGGATCAAGAAACAAAGCCGTTAACCAAGTGCCGTCAAAATAACAGTCGACATTCGATGCCCTGTTTTGTAAAGGCAGAGGCAAGCTCTTTCCCTTTTGATAAGAAGAAATCATAGCTTATGGCATGTTCGAGACCGTATTTTTTATACACCCAATCGCCATAATGGTAGTTCATTCTGTCAATCAGCACGTAATCCACCTTCCCGCTAAGTTGGTCAGCGAGTTCATCCGCGCCGGGAAGCATTGGTGCAATCATGGCAAAGGTTCTAATACCGACAAGATGTAGTTCCTCGAGTACTTCAATCCTTTCCTTAATAGATGGCGCACCTGGTTCAAACAACTTCCTTATCCCGTCGTCTGCACTGGTAACAGATAACCCGACCTCGGTCTTATCGCTTCTCCTAAGTAGGTCTATGTCACGCAACACAAGCGGTGATTTCGTCTGCACTGTTATTGGCCAGCCGTATGCCACTAGTATCTCCAAACACTTTCTTGTCAATTCGTATTTCGACTCCAGTGGTTGATACGGGTCACACACTCCACTGACCCATACTCTGCCAGGCGGCCTTTTATCTATCTCGCGTTTCAATAGAGCCAGGGCGTTAATCTTCACATCAACAAATTCCCCCCACGGCTCTTTATGTCCGGTGAACCTCTTCATAAAACGGGCGTAGCAATAGACACAACTGTGTTGACACCCAATGTATGGATTGACCACATAATCGAAGACCTGGGATTTAACCAATATACTGCGCGCGTAGATTTCTCTGAGAACCATTGAAGAGCTAGCTCACCAACGATAATTATACTCTCAGAAGATAGGGAGTAATGCTATCCAAAGTAATCTTAGGAGACGAGCATTAGCCTATACTGTACACCTAGGACAAAGGGAGCCTGGATATTGCTCCGCTGCACCAAAAAGATGGGTCGTTCGTTCTTCGCTCTGGAGTATGGCTTGAACGTAGTACAAAAGTACAGCTTGGACATAGTACAAAAAACCTATTGACTATCCCGCAGATAGAAGTATAATACTTCCCATGGGAGCAATTACCTGCGGAACGCGAAGTGGGAGAGACTACTATGAAGTCTTGGGCGTCGCGCCAGATGCCAGCGCGGAGGAAGTAAAGAGGGGCTATCACAGATTGGCTTTTCAATGCCACCCGGACAGGAATTGGGAGAACGAGGAAGCCCATGAAGAAATGGAGAGGATAAACGAGGCTTACGCCGTTCTGTCTGATCCAATTAAACGCAGGGAGTATGATCTTCCCCGAGGGTATGGGAGGATGGCGCCGAAGTTCAAGAAGGGCAGCAAAGTGAAAATCAAGGCAGATTCCCCTTCAGCGTATAGAGGGCAAATCGGTATCGTGGACAAAGAACCCACTAAGGATGCCTTTCGCTTCTGGTATATGGCTAGCATTGAGTCCAGAGGTTTGACGACAGTCAGACGCTTCGCTGAAGAAGAACTTGAGGGACTGGGCAATTAGCACTGGATCAACTAGCCGGCGTTCGGAACGAGTGGCTATCACCCTTGTGTTCTTTAGCTTGGTTATTCGTTGGTAACATCCAGTATTCCGTCTATCACCAATGAGGCAGCCACTTACGCCACCTTCCATAACACAATACTAATCATGCTCGTCTTGTAGCTGATTTCACCAAATCCGGCTGGGAAATGCTAAACTGGCCACCAAAATACGCAAGAAGATAGTGATGATTATAGGGCTAATCGCTTTTATGATCTTCCTGGCTTTTCTACTTGCCTTCTGGGAAATCCAAATCGAGGGTAAGGATGGTTGGGCGGCGAAACTACCTGGCTGGCGTCTAGAAAAGGGATGGCTTGTCAAGTTGACGGGTGGACGCCCGATAACTGGCTACCATTTTTTTATGACGCTATTCCTGATTGCCATAGTTCATCTGCCGTTGTTTTTCCTTTCATGGAGTTGGCGGTTAGAAAGTCTGCTGCTTGGCTTCTATGTAGGTATGATTTTTCTGGAAGACTTCTTGTGGTTTGTTTTAAATCCACATTATGGGATTAAAAACTTCCGCAAAGGGAAAATCTGGTGGCACAAGCAGTGGTGGGGGCCGATCCCTGCTTTATACTGGTTTTTAGTCATCATCGTCATCGCACTAATTTATCTCGGAAGAGCCGCTATCTAAACAAGAATCAGGAATCGTCCAGAACATTAACAAAGTCCGCCTCAACATGATTTGCAGTAGGCATTCGAATTTAGGCTATTCTTTGGTGTCCGGTATGATGGGCTGCTGAGCCGCGTATTGAAGGATGCGACCCCGAGGGGATTTGAACCCATATCTTCAATACCTCGAA
>Ga0224495_10001252_pt1 | contig 18228 bp, 15 predicted proteins | sample SF_Jul11_sed_USG_FD_168128 | JGI IMG/M metagenome (GOLD analysis project Ga0224495, IMG submission 168128) | Sediment microbial communities from San Francisco Bay, California, United States - SF_Jul11_sed_USGS_4_1 | ecosystem: Environmental > Aquatic > Marine > Sediment | place: USA: California... | reverse complement strand
CAAATGTAGATATCCTGGCCGGACTATCTGGTGGTTATTTGGCTTTATATGTTTATAACCGTATTAACCATGATCGTGCAAGAAAAGATTATTAAATGAAAAGATGTGTTGTAAAAAGCGATACATCTTTTTCCTTTTTTTTTTATTATTAATTTTTCAGTGTGACTATCAGAGATCACATAAATTTAAAGCCGAAGAGCTGATTAATAAATTATCCAGCAGTGAATACCAGAGCAGCAAGGCAGCAACTTTAAATTCGACACGAAAATTTTTTGCATTACACTCTTTTTTTTTTAATAATCTGCATTTAAGCTGTATAGAATTTTTTCCATCATCGGCGGTTTGTAAAACAGCTGATAATAAAAAAAAAGTTGAATTAAAGACATTAATTTACCCCTTTTCTATAAAGGAAAATAAAATTATAAAAGAGAATGAACAGCATGGAAACCATTATCTTAAAAACCTGATATTAAGCAATCACAGCAGCAGCAAGGTAATATATAGCTGGATAATCAATTATGTTGCATTGCAGAATTTTAAAAGTGGGGAGTTAAAATTATTTCTGGAAAGTGTATCTGAAAATATCGGGGATTGTTCGCATCAAATTCAGATAATATTTATAGATGGTGACATTTCCATGGAACAAATGGAAAGAAGTAATTTATTTCAACGAGTATTATTCGATAAATCCAGGACATTTAAATCTTCCGGGAATAATTCAGGGCTAAAATCATTTTCAGAGTTGTGCAAAGGGTGAAAAAGGCTTTTCTGTACAGCGAAAAAAACTTTACTGGTTTATGTTAACAAATAGACCACATTTATTTACTTCAGAATCAGTTTCAGAAGGTCACCCTGATAAGGTATGTGACCAGGTATCAGATACAGTATTAGATCTTTTTTTAAAAGCAGATCCTTCGGCAAGGGTGGCGTGTGAATCATTGGTAACAACCAATCATCTTACGATTGCCGGTGAAGTTTCTACTCAGAAAGATGTTTCTGTTGAACAGATCGAGAAAAGTGCCCGTGAGGTAATTAAAAATATTGGTTATAATCATGAAGATGTAGGTTTTGATGCTCAGACTGCTGAGGTGAAAATTTTATTGCATTCCCAGTCGAGTGATATCGCAATGGGTGTAACCGGCGACGGATTACATAAAGAAGAGGGTGCGGGTGATCAGGGTTTAATGTTTGGTTTTGCTATAAACGAGACTGAAGATTATATGCCTATGCCTATCTATTTTTCTCATTTAATTTTGAAAGAGTTGGCCCGAAAAAGACATGATAAAAGCATGCCATTTTTACGTCCTGATGCGAAGTCACAGGTAACAGTCAGGTATGATAACGGAAAAGCTGTTGGAATTGATACAATAGTTGTATCAACCCAGCATTCTCCTGATATAGATCACAAGAAACTGTCTGAAGCTGTTATTGAAGAAGTTGTTAAAAAAGTTATTCCACTGGATTTTTTAAAAAATTGCAGATATTTCATTAATCCAACAGGTCAATTTATTATTGGTGGTCCTCATGGAGACTGTGGTTTGACAGGTAGAAAAATTATTGTAGATACATATGGCGGTTTTGCAAGACATGGTGGCGGTGCCTTTAGCGGAAAAGATCCATCAAAAGTTGATCGAAGTGCTGCCTATATGATGCGGTATATTGCAAAAAACATTGTTGCCTCGGGAGCAGCTGCTTTGTGTGAATTGCAGGTAGCATATGCCATTGGTGTTGCACAACCTGTTTCTGTACTCGTAAATACTTTTGGAACTGCTAAAATAGCCGAAGAAAAAATTGAAAAGATTGTTAAAGAGAAACTTGATTTGTCACCCAAAGGGATTCGGGATAAGTTGAATTTAAGACATTTATCATATTTACCTACAGCAAGTTACGGCCATTTTGGAAGAAAAGAACCCAATTTTACATGGGAAAAGCTGGATATTGTTGAGTTGTTTAAATAATCTGTATGAGTGTAGATAATAGAAGGTTTTTTAACAAAAAAAGATCAATTCGCGAAAATCGAATAAACAATGAAATAAACGAACCAGAGGTTCGTTTAATTGAAGAAGAGGGATCAAAAGTTGTTCCTATTGAGGATGCCCTTCGGATGGCAAGAGAAGCAGGAGTAGATCTGGTGGAAATTACCAAAGGGCAGGATATGCCCGTGGTAAGGATTATTGACTACGGAAAATTTAAATTTGAAAAAGCTAAAAAAGATAAAGAAAATAAAAAGCATCAGAAAACAATATTAATAAAAGAAATTAAAATGGGTCCTAAAATTGATGTAGGTGATTTTGACCGAAAATGTGCAATGGCTTCAGATTTCATTGAAGAGGGAGATAATGTCAAGGTTACTATGCGATTTAAAGGTCGTGAAATGGCTCATACTGAATTAGGTCTTGAAAAGATGATTCAATTTACAAAAAATGTAGCCCATGTTGCAGTGGTTGATAAAGAGCCCAAGCTTGAGGGGCGAATGATGGTGATGGTTTTGCGACCTAAAAGCAAAAAGTAGTTTACAGAGAGTTAAATAAAAAAAACAAGAATTATATACGGCCAGATAGCTCAGTCGGTAGAGCAGGGGACTGAAAATCCCCGTGTCGGGAGTTCGATTCTCTCTCTGGCCAAAATAGCTTTTTACACTTCAATATTCACTCAACCCAGGGTCTATATGTATTAGACAGATCAAAAGTTCCAATAAACCTGGTAAGATGGTTATTTCTGCGTATCATTTAAGCCATTTAATAATTATGTTGACATACTATTTGTTGATAGACAACTCACTGTCAAATTAAGATTGTTTACAGGAAAATTGAATGAATCAAATGGAAAATAAAACAGAAGAAAAGCAGATTGCAATAGTTGCGGCGAGATTTAACTCACAGATTACAGATCAATTAGTTAAAGGGGCAATTGATTTATTGTCCAGAAATGGTATAAAGAAATCAAATATTCATCTTTTTTGGGTTCCCGGGGCATTTGAAATTCCTCTAATGTGCCAAAAGGTGTTTCATAACAAAAATGTTGACGGAATTGTTGCTTTAGGAGCAATTATAAGGGGTGAGACTCCTCATTTTGACTTTGTTGCCGGTGAGTGTACAAAAGGTATAATGAATGTATCGTTAGCAGCAGATAAACCAGTCTCTTTTGGTGTATTAACCACCGACACGGTAGAGCAGGCATTGAATAGAGCGGGTTTAAAATATGGAAATAAGGGAGAGGATGCAGCATCGGCACTTTTATTTCAACTGAAGGTATTTGAAGAAGCTGGATTTAAATGAAACCTCACCGCGCAAGAATAATGGCAATGCAGGCTGTTTTTCAGCAGGAATTTAATAAAAAAAATTTTGAAGAGTTGTCCAGATTTGTCTGGATTGACTATGCAATTCCTGAAGATGAGAGAACCTATGCCTGTAAAATCATTAAAGGAGTTTTAAATCATACCGAAAATATAGATAAACTTATAACCATACATTCTAAAAACTGGAAAATAGAACGGATAAGCAGTGTCAGCAGGGCTATATTACGAATATCTATTTTTCAGATATTATATATGGCAGAGGAGTTGTCGGTGAAAATAATTATTGATGAAGCGATCAAGATTGCAAAAGAGTATGGAGAAGACGATTCTACCAGATTTATTAATGGAATTCTGGATGCAATCAACAGAGACCACATTAAATCTAAATGAACGAACATCATCAGAATAGAATTTTTGCGCTTGAAGAGAGTAGCAACAAAGAATCAGTCCAGAAAAAGTTAGTATTTAAGGGGAATAATAAATTTCCATGGATAACAACCCTTTTGATTATTGTTGTAATGGGCGTTATATTGGCAGTGGCCGTTTTATATCAATTCAATCAAAAAAAGCCAGAAACAGCTAAAAATGATTTTTTTTCAAAGGAGCAGTTTTCTGTTACTGATGATATAACCCGAAAAATTCAATTACCTGAAATAAATGAAATACCTGACAGCATAGAGTTGATTAAAGCAATTAAACTATATAAGGCTGGTTATAGTAAAGCTGCAGCTGAGAAATTTGCAGACATAGTTGAAAATAGTGATAAAAGTGATGAATTATCGTTTGCTTACCTTTATTTGGGAATCATAGCAGATAATAATGAAGAGTTTAGCAAAGCGGTTAACTATTACAAAAGTGCAATTAAATACATGCCTGAAAATTTTTTTGCACATTATAATCTGGCGATTGCATATCGCCATAAGGGAGAGTACAAAGAAGCGCTAAACGAACTGGAGATCGCACAAAAAATTAAACCTGAATTTAATGAATCTGTGCTGATGCAAGGTCAATTAGAGTATGAAAATAATGATTTAACAAAAGCTGAAGAGACATTGGAAAATCTTGTGGAAAAAAGTGAGGACGCTTTGTCACTTTATAATCTTGGAATGGTCTACAAGAAAGAGGGTAAGCTTGCTGAGGCAAAGGCCGTGTTTTTAAAAGCCATAGATATGCCCGGTTCTCCTGAGGCAATATATAAATCAGCCGCTCAGTTAGGAGTACTGTTTGGTGCCCAGGGTGATTTTGAAAATTCTGAAATATATTTTAAAAAAGCAATTGAACTGAATCCATCGGAGAGTAAATATTATTATAATCTTGCACTTGTTCAAAGTAAACTTGGTTTAAAAGAGGATGCTATTGCTACATTAAAAAAAGTTTTTAATCTTAAGGTGGAAAATCCTGGTAATTATGTATATATATCAAGGCTTTATCAGGAGTTGGGCGATATGGTTAATGCTGAGAAGGCATTGCGGTATGCAAAAGAAGCATATCCACTGGATGTAGAAATTCTCAGTCAATTATCAGATGTTTTGATAGTTTCTGGCAAATGGAATGAAGCGTTAATGCATTTAAAAAAGATACTTGATATCACCAATAAAACCAGTGAAAAGGCGAATGCCTTGTATAATCTGGGAAAGGTTTATACTGAACTTGGTGACTTTGAAAATGGAAAAAAAGCACTTGAGTTATCTTTTCAGCTCGATAACACTAATAGCCAGGCATTAATTTCACTTGGTAATCTTCATTATGCCAATGGTGAAGGGCATAAAGCAATCGGACTCTACAAGCAGGCACTTAAGAATAATCCTGATGATGTGGTACTTCTCAAAGGTCTATCTAATTTGTATATTAATCTAAAGCTTTATGTTGAGGCTGAAGAGGCTTTGGGCCGTCTTTTAGAACACCCTTTAAAAAATGATTTGGATACATATTGGGCTTATATATCTCTTGGAAAAATTGAAAAACAGCGAAAAAATTTTGATAGGGCTGTTGAGTATTTTGAGAAAGTTGTAAAAAGTGGAAATAGTGATTATACTTATGAAGGGTTAATAGAGCTTTCTGATTCTTTGTTAAAGGCTGATCGACCTGCATCTGCAGCATATACTTATATTGAGAAAGCTGTAGCTATTAAACCAGATCAGTTCGAGGCTCGTTTGTTGCTTTCCAAGGCTTATATTAAAGATGGATCACTTTCTGCAACAGAAAGAGCCGAGGAAGAGCTGGAAACTATAGTGAATATGGCAAGAGATCCTGTTTTGTTGTCTAAAGCACATACCCTGAGAGGAGTACTATATCACAAACAGGGAATTTCTTTAAAAGCTCTTGAAGAGTTTAAATTAGCCCTGGATTTTGATCCAACTAACCAGGAAGCTTTTTTAAACCGTAAATCAATTCAACGATATCTCGACAGTAATTAGAAAATATGGAATTCACTGAAACTGTTATCAGGAATAGATGATCTTTTTTGTTCTATATAATGTCGTCCATTGAATGTATTGTTAACGGTCTCGAAAATCGAAAGTGACTGGACGGCGTCGTTTGCAAAAAACTCATAAAAATTATACAATCCAAGTATTATCCCGGCAGTATACGGAGCAACAGGATATTCACATCTGTCAAAATCTTTGATATACGCTTCATCTTCAAGCGAATGAAATACTCTGATAATAACTGATGCAGAATCTTTTTTTATTATTTGAAATTTACCAATTCCAAATTTGTTTATCAATGTAAAGTAGTCGTTAAAAGAGACTGAATCTATTCTTTCTCCATCAAAAATATGATAAAGGGTGTAAAATATTGAATTATATCCGCACTTTAATAAGGATTTCCAGGAGGTTTTATTAAAATTTTCTGATACGGGGCTGAGTGAGTTAAGTTTTTTATAATTATTTACCAGCATTCCAATATATGATGAAAAACTTCTTTCGAAATTTACACTATTAAAATATAAACTTTTCTCCCCTACTTGAAAAGTATTAAAAGACATAAAAGATTTAAAATCTTCAACCGATTTATTCATTCTGCGCCTCCAAGTGAAAGGAGATTACAAGCTTGTTCGGATCAGTATTTTCATTGTCGAGGTTGATAACTTCTGTCAGCTTGGGGTCTATATATTTCAGAAACCCTTTTATAAATCCTATAGAGTGATATACTGCCTTGGTCGATTGTAAGAATCTTTCACTATGAATTGTTATTTTCCATATTTTATTCTGGACTGAAACAGAGGGGTAACCAATTCCAAGAACTTTATGCAATAACAGTCCTACCCTGATAATATCATTAGTTTTAAGTTTCATATTTTCAGCAACACTTGTGATTAAATCAAAAGATTCATTCATGGCATTCGTTTCAATTTGTTCCATTAATTCCTGTTCTTTTGTAGGAGTTAAATTAACAAATAAAGTTTCAAGCAGGTGCGTTTCAAAAAAAGAGGGTAAAAAACAGACATCTTTTTTAAATAATCTTGTCTGGTTATTTTCTGGTATTTTGGAAATATTTAATTTTAATTTAAATTCGGTTGATTCGGCCTCTTTTTTTATAGCTGAAAATTTGTCATCTGCCTTCGATGATAATGTGATATTCTGGTTACTGGTATCATTTCCAAACTCAGGGTTTGCCAGGGATTTTTCAAAATCATTAAACTCTTCTAAATATTTTTCATCATAGGGCATAAAATATGTTTTAAAGGCTTTTTCAAGCGCATCCATGATTTCTGGTGAATCCGGAATTTTTTTTATGTTTTTTAAAAGTTCTTTTCCAATCAGAATATATAATCTGGTATAATTAATTTTTTTTATCGAACCTTCACCAAGGTGGGCATGAATATTCTTTAATGCTTCGAATAATTGTGAACCCATAATTACAGAAGATGAAATTGACTCATTGGAAATGCATTACATAATTCAGTGACTTCTGCTCTAACAGTGGAAATTGTTTTAGAGTCCGGGTTATCCAGAACATCAGCTATCAGATTTCCAATTTTTTTAAATTCTTCCTCTTTAAAGCCCCTGGTTGATAATGCAGGAGTACCCATTCGGATACCGCTTGCTATTGCCGGTGGGTTTGGATCAAACGGAAGTGCATTTTTATTAGTTGTAAATCCAGATTTTTCCAGAATTTCCTGTGCATCTTTTCCTGAAATATTTTTTGTTGCAAAAGTGTTTACTATCATCAGATGATTATCTGTTCCATTGGATACAAGTCTTAAATCCCGTTTCATCAATGTTTCAGCTAATACCTGTGCATTTAATAGAACCTGTTTTTGATACTCAACAAATGTATCACTCAGGGCTTCTCCAAAAGCAACTGCTTTAGCTGCAATGACATGCATAAGGGGGCCACCTTGAACACCGGGAAATACCCTCGAATTAAGTTTTTTAAAAAAGTTTTCGTCGTTAGAGAGTATTAAACCACCCCTTGGTCCTCTTAAAGTTTTATGTGTTGTGGTAGTAACAAAGTGCGCATGGTGTACAGGAGAGGGATGAAGTCCTGCGACAATCAGACCTGCTATATGAGCGATGTCGGTCATGAGAAGGGCACCCACTTCATCAGCTATCTCTCTAAACCGGCTGAAGTCCAGCTTTCTTGGGTATGCTGAAAATCCTGCAATAATTAATTTAGGTTTATGTTCCTGAGCAAGTTTTCTGATTTGATCATAATTTATCAGGTGTGTCTCAGGGTCGACCGTATAACCAACTGGATTGTAGATTAACCCTGAAAAATTAACTTTGGAACCATGAGTTAAATGTCCACCATGAGCCAGGTCCATACCCAAAAAGGTTTCACCAGGTTTAAGCGCTGCAAGGAAAACGGCCATATTGGCCTGGGCGCCACTATGCGGCTGTACATTTGCATATTTGGAGTGAAACATTTTTTTAGCCCGTTCAATGGCAATTGTTTCTACATTGTCTGCCGGTCCGCAGCCACCATAATATCGATTACCCGGATATCCTTCTGCATATTTATTGGTAAGAGTAGAGGTATAGGCCTCCATTACTGCCCTTGAAACAAAATTTTCAGAGGCAATTAACTCGAGTGTATTTTGTTCTCTTTCATCTTCTGATTTCAGGGCATTAAATACTTCGATATCCTGGTTTTTAATAATATTATAACTCATTTTTGTACCTTTACTTTAACATTACTCATGTAATCAAACATTATTCTCTATTATATCTTTAAGGGTTATATTGGATTTTTGCCCATTTTTTCTGTTCTTTAGCTCAATTGTTCCATCAGCGATGAAATTTTTACCGACAACTAATTGGTAGGGAAAACCTGTTAAATCAGCGTCAGTAAATTTGACCCCTGGACTTTCGTTTCTATCATCATAATAAACAGAGATTTTATGAGAGACCAGTTCATCAAAAAGTTGATCAAAAACTTTTTTCTGCTCATCATTTTTATAAATGCTGACCATATAGTATTTAAAAGGAGAAAGAGATTCCGGCCAGATAATTCCTTTCTCATCACTTTTTTGCTCTACGACCGTTGCGATTGTTCGACCAAGGCCAATTCCATAAGTGCCCATAGTGGGAGTAAATGATTTACCATTTTTATCCAGAACTTTAATGTTAAAAGAATCTGTGTATTTTTTTCCCAGTTTGAAAATATGACCCACTTCAATACCTTTTGTTGAAACCAGTTTTTTATCATTATAACCCGGAGTAAGGTCTCCTGCCTGGGCTTTAACAATATCATAATTTTTTTGTTCCTCAGGAATGATGAAGTCTCTTCCTTCCTGAACGTTGATAAAGTGATGATTCTTTTCATTGGCACCTGTAACAAGATTACCCCTTTTACGAAGATTGCGGTCATAAACAAGATGAACGGTTTTTTCTTTGTTCTGGACTATAACCTTTTTATTGTTTTCGACCGGTAGCAAATAGGGACCAGCATAGCCACTTTCTGACTTGGTTACTGATACAACTGTAGACTCTTCAGCCATTTCTAGCTCTCTATGTCCGGTAATTTTAGACAATTTCACTTCATTAATTTCCCGGTCACCAGGGATAAAAGCAATAACTATGGAATCTGAATTTTCAAATATCACGGTTTTTATAAAATTTCTGATTTCCATCTCCAGAAAGGTTGCAACTTCTTCTACACTCTTCTTTCCAGTTGTAAGTTTTTTCTCAGGCAGATGGGAACTGACTTCAAATGTATACGGAACTGCCGGAATATATTCTGCTTTTTCCTGATTGGCCCGGTAATGAATAGTACTGTCTTCGCAGAGTAACAATGTTTCTTCACCAATTTCCGAGGCAACCATAAACTCTTCTGAACCTGATCCTCCCATAGCTCCGCTATCAGCCTCTACCGAAAGAGTATCGAGTTCGCATCGCAAAAAAATATTTTTATATGTCTGGCGCATTAGGTCATAAGTTTCGTTTAGTGATTGATCATCTGCATGAAAAGAGTAGGCATCTTTCATTACAAACTCTCTGCATCGAATCAATCCGTATCTTGGTCTGATTTCATCGCGGTATTTGGTTCCGATCTGATAAAAGTTTACCGGAAGTTGCTTATATGACTGCAGAAAGTTGGCAGCAAGCCAACTCATGGATTCTTCATGTGTTGGACCAAGAACATACTGGTAATCATGCCTGTCTTTCATTCGCATCATCTCTTTTCCCATGGAATCCCAGCGGGCAGATTTCATCCATAACTCAGAATCTGTTAAAATAGGCAGTTTCACCTCGACTGCATAGCTTCGATTCATCTCTTCTCTGATGATTTGTTCAAGTTTTTGGTATACAAGGTTACCGAAGGGAAGGTATACATAAAAACCAGAAGATTGTTTTTTTATGTAACCTGCTCTTGACAGGAGCTTGTGAGACGTAACTACTGCATCTTTGGGGTTTTCATTGGTTGTAAAAAGAGGTAATTGCGAGGCTTTTACATTCAGCATGAGCTTTAATTTAGTTTAAACACATGGTGTCAACTTATACAACTTTTCAAAATAGCGAAAGATTTTATTATAATGATTTATAATATGTTTAAACTTTGTATAAAGGATACAGGTTTATGAAGTTTGATTCAAAAGATTTGTACGGTGATGTGATCGGATTGACCGGTGTGATTGGGAGTGGAAAAAGCACAGTTGCAGATACTTTACTTTCGTACGGAGTTCCTGTAATAAAAGCAGATGATCTTGCCAGAATTGCCATATCACCGGAATACATTAATTATAACAGTATATTATCATTATTAAAAAGTAAAATTGAAATTCCCAGTGGTATCAGTTTTATATTCAATAATAAAATTGACAGATCGAGACTTTCCTCCATAATTTTTAACGATGAAAATTTCAGGAATCAGTTAAATTCTATTATTCATCCTGAAGTACAAAAGTTATTTTTAATTACAAAGAAAAGAATTTCAAAAGAGCAAAAGCAGATAGTTTATGATATACCTTTGCTTTTTGAGGGCCAATTGCAGAGTTCCTTCAAGAAAATTGTAGTTGTTTATTGCGATGAGCAGGTTGCGATTGAACGCGCTGCAACGAGAATGAATATTTCCCGGGAGGAGGTTAAAAAAAGGCTATTGTGCCAGATTTCAATTGAGGAAAAAAAGAAAGCAGCCGATTATCTTATAGATAATAATGGGTCAATTGGGGATTTAAATAGAAATATTCAATTATTCATTAAATGGTTGAAGCAACAGGAATAGATATGAAAAAATTATACATAGTAAATTTGAATAAAACAAGAATTTTTATATTAACGGGAATCTTTTTAATTTTAATGGGTATTGTATTTGCCGCAGGTGCACGATATAATCATTTTAATTCTCAGGAAAATCATGCTGATATTTCCATCGGTGATACCACTTCAGCAAATTTGTCCCAGTCTGGAGGCTCCGGAAAAGATGAGTTGACTATGGAAAATTCTGTTACCCATCTCGATCCTGCTCTGCCTGAAGAGGATAAAAAATTGTTTGGCGAGAACAAGGTAATCATTGAAAATGATCCGTTTATTGTTGATTTACATAATAATTTGAGCAGTAACAATGAAAATCCGATTGAGGAAAAAAAGAGTAAGAATTTGAATGATCCTCATATTTCTGAAAGTAAAATCAGCAAACCAGTTAAAAAATCAAAGAAAATTTCAACAGAGAACATCGCTGTAGAGAAATACTATACTCTTCAGTTAGGAGCTTACAAACATGAAAAAGATGCTCAAAAATTTAAAAAGAGACTTGAAGCATTGGGGATTGAGTCGAGAGTCGATCAGGGGATTCTTTATTATTTTGTGAGGTCAGGAAAAAGTAAAACGGAAAAAGGTCTTGACTCTCATATACAGAAAATTAAGGAAAACAAACTGGAAGCCCTGGTTGTTTCGTTGTCAGATAAATAATCGCTAAAAATTATATGTTAAAACATTTTATCAGCTTACAGAATTTAGAGAGAGAGACCTTTGAAAGAATTATTTCTGAAGGGCTTTTGATAAAAAAAAAATCTATTGATGTAACCCGCCTGCTGAAAGATAAAAATATCGGATTAATATTTGAAAAACAATCCACTCGAACCAGGGTCTCTTTAGAGGTTGGGATACGACAAATGGGTGGGCAGACAGTTTTTTTAAATTCAGATGATATTCAATTAAGTCGTGGAGAAAGCATTGCTGATACCATTCGTGTTCTTGATCGATATCTGGATGGGCTTGTTATCAGGACAGGCGATCATAATAAATTGATTGAGCTTGAAAAATGGGGTGCAATACCTATTATCAATGGGTTATCTAACCTTTTTCATCCTTTACAGGCAGTAACCGATATGATGACCATCGTAGAAAATGGTTTTAACAAAAGCAAAAGAGCCATTTGCTTTATTGGTGATTCTAAAAACAATGTATCGAGAAGCTTGATTACAGGTGCATTATTAATGGAAATGAAAATTACTCTTTGTTCACCTGCAAATTATTTTCCAAACGATGAATTTCTTGCATCTTTAAAAGGAAACAGAGAGTTAATTACATTTGAATCAAATCCGATTACAGCCGTTCAGAATGCGGGAGTTATTTATACAGATGTCTGGGTTTCCATGGGAGATGAAGCAGAAAAAGAAAAGAGAGTTGCAGATTTGACACCTTATCAGATTAATAAAAAGTTGATGTCGAATGTACCTGATGATGCTATTATTATGCATTGTTTGCCGGCAAATAAAAATGAGGAAATTACGGATGAAGTATTTGAGTCGATTCAGTCAAAGGTGTTTGATCAGGCGGAGAACAGGCTTCACGGGTTGAAATCGGTGTTGAAATATATTTATTCTCCGGTAGTTAATTAACAATGTCAGCGTTTGATGATTATTATAACTGTTATCCAGATTATAGAGGAATGCCTGATGACTGGGAGCTCTTCTGGAAAAACAATATCAAGGCATTAAAAAAAATCGCTATTGATCCTGCCATAGAAAAAATGGGTAACACCATGAATTCAAGTCACAATGCATTCAGGGTTAAATATTATGGCGTGGAAAGTTATAAACTAATTATGAATTTTTATGCAAATCGTTTGAAGAAAAGGAGCCCCTTGATTATCTACTTTCCTGATTATCATTCAAAAGAGAGTGACTTTAAGGAGATCCTTGACGAGGGGTTTAATTTATGTGTGCTCCAATTAAGAGGAGAAAGAGAAAAAGAGATAGAGTATCAGAACCTTGAGAAAGAAAAAGATAAACCCGAAAGTTACGGGTTTTTTGCTGAAAACCTCCTCAATAAAGATCATTATTATATGTATTATCTTTATATGGATGCAGTGAGAACTATTGATGTTATTAAATTAAAAAATGAATTCTCAACCGAAAATATATATTTATGGGGAAATGGAACTGGAGCTGCTATGGCACTTATGGCCAATTATGCCAATGGTGATATTGGCAAAGTTTTTTTGCAAAATCCTTCGTTTTGTTATCTTGATGAAACCCAGAATGTTTCCACCTCATTTTATTCAAAAGAAATTAATGGTTATATTAAAAAAAATAAAAATTTAAAAAAAACAATAAAACAGAATCTTTCTTATTTTGATGCCTTGTACTTTGCAAAAAAATTTCAGACACCTGTTGCATTTGGAATAACAATGAATAGTGATGAAAAAAATCAATCAGGAGCATTTGCACTCTTTCATGCAATTGCAGCTGATAAAAAAATGTTTCTTTATAATGAATTCGTAAAAAGCGAAAATAAAATTTCGAAAATTATTGGCAAAGATGTGATACAATTTTTTAAAAATTAAAATTCTTTACTGTAAAGTGAATTTATTTTATGTTGTTTCATGGATAAAAAGAAAAAAAATCAAGGATTTCTATCTAAGCAATTATTCAAGCAGTTTATCAGTTTTATTGATAAATATGTTCCGGATGCATATAAAGAGTTTTTATCAGAATCAGATTTAATTGAGTTTTATCAGAATCGTTTTAATTTTCTTTTTTTTGTTCATAAAAAAGTAGCTCATAACGGTTTTGCAAGAAATATCAAGGTAGAAGTATCAGTAAAAAGCCAGGAATTTTGGCTGGCAAACTCGCTTGTGATTGAAATTGTATCTCCTGATGTAAAATTTTTAAAAGATTCTATTCTTGAATACATTCACAGCAAAAATTTAAAAATAGTAAATTACATTGATTGTGTCGCAGCTGTAAAAAGAGAAGGGGCAAACCTTGTAAATATACAGAATGTTCACCAATCAAAAAATTTAATGCCAGATTACGATGCGGAATTTTATATGTTTTTACAGATTGATGCAAATCACTCTATAGACCAAATTTCTCTTCGAAAAGGTATAGAGAGGTTGATTACAGATATTTTGCTGGTTACTCATGATTTTTTGAACATGAATTCTGTTTTATCGGAACATGAAACAGATGAAAGAAAAAAAGGTCTTTTAAAATGGCTTTTAGATGGTAATTTTATTTTACTTGGGGTAAAAGCCTCTGAAAACAAATTTGGTCTTTTTCATGAGGCAGAATTTGAGCAGCAGGTAAAGAGTGAAATAGAATCTGAAAAAAAGGAAAAATTCATTAAAAGTAATTTCATTTCCTATATTAACAGAAAGGGGTATGTATTTATTATAAATTTTAATGATATTATCATTACGGGAAAATTTACCAGGAAAGCCGATAATAGTTCAACTGAAATTATACCCTACCTTCTTGAAAGGTTGAACAAGGTTATAGAGCGAAATAAAGATTGGACAAATCTTGATCTGCAGGATTTTATTTATGTGTTTAATTTACTTCCGGTCGATTATCGTTTTGTAATTGAACCTCAGGATTTTATATATTTCAGCGAAATAGCCAATCGCGCCAGAATTCAAGGTGAAGGACGGGGAAGTATTCAAATGCTTTCTGGTAATAAATCATATCTGATGATAGTGTGGCCTATAAGCAGTTTTAATGAAGATCTCATGCAAAGATTGTATTCTTTTTTTCATGGAAATGAAATTACATTGTATGATGAGATAAGCAGAGTTTTATCGAATCTGATTTTCAAGTTTTATAATTTAAAAATTGAAAAAAAAGAGACATTGATTAAAATGAAGCAAAAATCTTTTTTGCAATTGTTTGAAATAGAATTAAATAAAAAACTGATGGATTGGGACAAAGCAATTTATGAAAATGCAAGATCCAGATTAAAAAAAGATGATTTTGCTTATGTAGCAGAAAAGATATTACCCGCATTTCCGCAATATTATAAAACTAAAGTCAGCAGTGATCAGGCCTTTCAGGATCTAAAATATTTAAATGAGCTTGTCATAACAAAAAATAAAACCAGAATTGTTACCACACCAGTTGCCGATACAGATCTTATTCGGTTGTCCATTATCAGCAGTGAGGTTTTTTCTTTGAGTTACCTGGTTCCCATTTTGACAAATTTTGGATTAAATGTTCTTGAAGAAGATATTTTTGAGATGATCGTTTGTGGCGATAAATATTTTTTATATAAATTCCAGATTGAAATTATTAATAACAAAGAAATTAAAATACAAAATTTTACAGAAAGACTTAACGTGGCCTTGATTCGTATAATTGACAAACGTGCAAGTTCAGAACCGTTAAATATATTAATTTCCCGGAGTAATCTGACTTTGTCCCAGGTGGAGTTATTGAAAGCACTGATAGCTTATTTTGTTCAGTCGTTTAAAAACTATTCAAGGCTATATGTAAAAGATCTTTTTATAAACAATCCAGAAATGGGATCAGCAATTGTTTATCTTTTTGAAACAAGATTTTTAAAAAATCTGGAAAACAAGGGATTGGATATTTATGAATTAATTAAAAAAGAAATATTTGAAAAGTCTGATTTCAACAAGGATCAATTTTTTATTGAACGAAACAAAAAAATTGATTCTTTTAACCCGTCAAACCTGATACAGCAACAAATTTATAATAGCATTTGTGAAATTGTAAATGCAACAGTCAGAACTAATTATTTTTTATATAAAGATGTGATTTCTATTAAAATCAAATCAGAAAGTATTAATTATCTTACAGAGCCAAAGCCATATTTTGAAACATGGGTATATCATCCAAATATGGAAGCAGTTCATCTTAGAGGTGGAAAACATGCAAGGGGAGGAATTCGCTGGTCTGACAGAGCGGATGATTTTAGAACTGAGGTATGGGGTTTATGGAAAACCCAGGTTTTAAAAAACAGTGTGATTATTCCCACGGGGGCCAAAGGTGGCTTTGTCATAAAATATTTAAAAAATAATCTCGAAAATGGAATATGGGCATACAGGTTATTTATGACCTCCCTGCTTGAGATAACTGGAGATGGAAGCAAAGTGAACAGTCTTATCCCTGTTCTGGATGAGAATGATCCATATCTGGTCGTTGCAGCTGATAAAGGAACCGCTGCGTTTTCAGATTATGCAAATGAAATTTCATTAGATATGGATTTCTGGCTTAAAGATGCATTTGCTTCAGGTGGTAAGGATGGATATTCCCATAAGGCTCTTGGTATTACCGCAAAAGGGGCGTGGGAATCGGTCAAATGGCATTTTTATGTAAAAAATATTAATATTAACACGGTTCCATTTACCGTTATTGGAATTGGGGATATGTCTGGTGATGTTTTTGGAAATGCGATGATCTTAAGTAACAAAATTAAACTGGTTGGAGCTTTTAATCATAAATATATTTTTGTAGATCCCTATCCTGAACCTGAGGAATCATATCAGGAGCGTCTGAAACTTTTTAATACACAGGGGCAGTGGGATAAATATGATCGATCTAAAATTTCACAGGGTGGGGGAGTCTATTTTCGGGATTCAGTATCTATTAAAATAAGCTCACAAATGAAAAGTCTGTTTAAGATTGAGTCCGATTTTCTTAATGGAGATCAGCTAATAAAGGTATTGCTTACGTTTAGTTGCGACCTTCTTTTTAATGGTGGCATTGGAACATATATAAAATCCAGCACTGAATTAAACAGCAAAGTGGATGATATCAGCAATGACAGCGTTCGGGTAGATGCATCTGAGCTAAAAGCAGTGGTGGTAGCAGAGGGGGGAAATCTTGGAATAACTCCTGCAGCAAGAATTGAGTATGACTCTTTGGGAGGAATAATAAATACTGATGCAGTAGATAATTCGGCAGGAGTAAATCTTTCGGATCATGAGGTAAACATTAAAATATTGTTGAACAGTTTATTGGAGACTAAAAAAATAAAAACCATACAGGCCAGAAATTCTTTATTAAATTCAATTTCAAATTCAGTTGTAGCATCAGTTTTATCAGATAATTTTCTTCAAAATTATCTGATAAATTATTTATTTTCACTTCCCGTATATGAAAAAAAGAATATTCTTGACATGATAGGTGTTCTGGTTCGCGAAAATATATTTGAGGAGGGAAAAGTTATTCCTGATCGTGAAATACTTTATGCAAGACTTGAAAAGAATGAAATAATTCACAGGCCGGTAATGGCAATTTTACTTGCATATACTAAAATTTATCTACAGAAAAAAACATCGGCTATATCTTCTTCCTTTAGTGAGAATTTTTTATTAAACTATTTTCCTGAAAGTTTACAGAAATTTCGAAACGAGATAATCAGTCACTCCCTGAACAGGGAGATAACCAGTACATTGATGATTAACTTTGTTGTTAATAATGGAGGTATAAATTATATTTATAAAGCGTTGACCTATTTGAATTTGACAACAGAGCAGACCATTCTATATTATATTCAGGGTCGTGAGGTATTAAAGTATGACCAATTAGTAATTTGTAAATATCTTCCCGTAATATCGACTCAGACATTTCCTTCCGGATTCTTATTTCATGAGGTTTTTGAAATAAAATATTTAATGGAACGGGCACTTTATAGTTATATCGAAATGCTCACGATATTTCCGGTCAAGGGGGGGCAAAATATTCAAAAATACAGCAGCTTGCTACCTATTAACCCAAATGACAAGATGAGTATCAAATTTAACCTTGATCCTTTAAGGCTTGATGAAGAATCGAGGCAAGAAGCGCTTCAATTATCTTATATTGAGCTGCGTTTTGTCATACACCATCTTTTAAATAACAAGCAGAAAGAAAAACAAAAAGAATTTGTTACATATTATTATCAAAGCGGATTTGCAGATTTAAAAAGAATTTTATATTCTGTAACTCCTGAAAATTTCTGGGAAATTCAGTCACTTCATTCAGCCAAAAAATTATTCTGGCTGGGAACGGTTCATCTGTTTCAATTAAATGAAAGTAAGAATTGTAAAAATATCAACATCTTATCTGAAGTAGAAAAAATCAAGACGGGGCGGATTTCTATCTCGACATTGCGGGGATTTATAGATTATCTATTTAAAGATTATTCTATTAATCTGCACCAATAATGGGCTTTTTATAAGAGTATAAGCTGTGAACTCCTCCCTGTACCTGTGCAGCCAGAGATCTTTTTTCAAATCTCAGCTTTCCTGAATAT
>Ga0224495_10001251_pt1 | contig 18231 bp, 8 predicted proteins | sample SF_Jul11_sed_USG_FD_168128 | JGI IMG/M metagenome (GOLD analysis project Ga0224495, IMG submission 168128) | Sediment microbial communities from San Francisco Bay, California, United States - SF_Jul11_sed_USGS_4_1 | ecosystem: Environmental > Aquatic > Marine > Sediment | place: USA: California... | reverse complement strand
TCTCACCGCGTTCGAGGAAATTATGGAGCTTATGACGCCCGATGTTGTGGTAATCCCCGTGCTCACCGTTACGACGGAAGATGCGCCCGCCGAGCTTTACCGCAGGATGCGAAAAATAGCAGCAGAGTATGCAAGGCGAATGGATTGGGGATGGGAATAATAATGAAACAAAATGACGGAGGTCAATTATGAAACTGGCAATGTTGAAAGTGCTTTCCGAACAGGAGGTCAAGGACATTCACGAAGCGAGCCTTGACATACTCGCCAATTGCGGCATGAAAATCCTGAGTCGGCGTATGTTTGACTTTTTGAAAGAAAAAGGTCTCGAAGTCGATGAGGAGACCCAAATCGTCCGTTTTTCGCGACGATGTATCGAGGATACTCTGAGCACAATTCCGTCACAGTTCGAGGTGTTCGACCGTGAGGGTAAATTTGCCTTCGTGCTCGGAGACAGAGTGCCGAAAGTCGCCGCCGGGCATAATGCGGTCTTCTGGGTAGACTCCAAAACCGGCGAAAGGCGAAACTCAACCGTTGCCGACGTAGAGCTTTTTGCCCGTATCTGCCAACAGCTCGAATGTATCGATATGATCGGCATACCGGTCATGCCGCAGGATGTTCCTGACCCGAAGGCAACTTTATTATATGGTGTGAGGGCCTGTATCGAAAACAGCACAAAACCGATTTACTTTTCTACGAACAATCTGAAAGTTAACAGGGCGTGCATCGAAATGCTTCGGGCGGCCTTTAAGGGAAACTTCCAGGAACAAATTTATGGTATTAACCAGCTATCTCCCACAAGTCCGCTTTTCTGGGAAGAAGGCGCTCTTGAAGCTTTAGAGGATACCGTGGACGCGGGTGTCCCTTTGGCCGTATTGCCTGAACCAAACGCGGGGATGTCATCGCCATACACACTTGCCGGCCTGCTGACGATTAACAACGCGGAGTGTCTTTCCGGTCTGGCGATAACCCAGCTTCTTAATCCCGGGCATAAGGTCATATACGCCAATTCCTGGACGACTACCGATATGAGAAGCGGGGCGGCGCTGGTCGGCTCAACGGAGACTACCATTTGTCGCATCGCGGCTGCGCAGTTGGCCCATTTTTATAATGTCCCCTCCCATACCACCGCGCCGAATTCGGATAACCACGCTCACGACGAACAGAACGCATGGGAAAAAACGTTTAGCATGTTCACGTCGGTCGGTGCCGGCCACGACCTGATCGTCAACTGTGGAATGTTCGCGACGGGATTGACATGCAGCAACGAACAACTGCTTATGGACGAGGAGATATCTGCTATGTGCAGGCGAATCGCGGCCGGTGTGTCGGTCAACAAAGATACGATTGCGGTCGATCTGATAAAACAAATCGGCCCGCAGGGCGGGACATATCTTATCACGGACCATACGATGAAATGGCTCTACTCCGACGAGTATATTAAGCCTCGGCTTTCCGTCCGTGGTGCGTACGCCTTGTGGGAGCAAAACGGAGCGAAAGACACATATCAGCTGGCGCGGGAAAAAATCGATGAATATGCTGAATTTGAGCCGCCCCGGCTTCCTCCTGATATGGCGGCAAAGCTGGATGAAATTGTCTCTTCTTTTTGAAAATGTTTTTAGTTACGGGGAACAAAGACGCCTATGAATCTTGATTTTGCAGACTACCTCGTATTTTTTGGTTATATGATTGCTGTTATCGGCATCGGTTTCTGGGTAGCCAGGCGGGAGAAGGCCACGGCCCGGGCCTATTTTCTGGCGGGTAACAGCCTGCCTTGGTTTGCCGTAGGATTGTCGCTTATCGCATCCAGTATCTCGACGGAGCAGTTTGTAGGCCAGGTGGGTTTTGCTTATCGTTACGGATTGGCGGTCTCCAATTGGGACTGGGGTGTGCTTCCTTCCGTGACTATCATGCTGGTGTTTTTCGTCCCGTTTTATCTTCGGCGCAGAATCAGCACCATGCCGGAATACTTAGAGCTCCGCTTCGGAGCCTCGGCGCGTGTGGTCTTTGCGGTAATCACAGTGCTCTCTTACGCCTTCATCAATCTTGCAGGTGTTTTATACTCCGGCGGCCTGGCACTTCATGTAATCTTCGGAGTCAATCTGTGGCTGGCGGTATTGCTCCTGGCGGTTTTCGCAGGGGCGTATACAATTGCAGGCGGACTGGCCTCGGTAGCCTGGACGGATGTCCTGCAATCCATTCTGCTTTTGGCCAGCGGTATGCTTGTGTTCTTTTTGGGTCTGCACAGGCTTGGCGGCTGGGACGCTATTCGCGGTCCGTTGGAGAGCGCGCGTGCACATCTTGTGCTGCCTGCGGATCATCCGGAATTGCCCTGGACAGGTATGGCGGTGCTCTTTCTGTCCACCAACACCTGGTACTACGCGACCAACCAATATATCAACCAGCGTGTATTGGGAGCAAAGGACGAATGGCATGCCCATGCAGGAATGCTTTTCGCGACCTTGCTCGGAGTGTTTCTTACATTTTCCGGTTGTTTCCCAGGCCTGATTGCTTACAGACTCTTTCCAAATCTTGCTAATCCGGACGAAGCGTATCCGCGGGTGGTCACCGAGCTGGTTGGTCCGCTCGGCTACGGGCTCCGTGGCCTGGTTTTCGCCGCTTTGATAGGCATCATCATGTCAACGGTCGATTCACTGGTGAATTCCTGTTCCACCGTGCTGACGATAGATTTCTACAAAAGGTTCTGGAAAAAATCCGCAGACGACAGGGCAATGGTTCGATTTGGCAGAATATCGTCAACCTCGGTATTGCTCATCGGAGTATTGTGGGCGCCGGTGGTGGGCCGATGGGAATCGATTTTTGGCTACTTCCAGGAATGCTGGTTCTTTATGGCTGTGCCTGTCGTAATTGTCTTTCTCTCGGCCGTGTTGTGGAAAAGAGCGAATAACTTCACCGCGACGGCGACGTTGCTGTTGTGTTTGCCTTCGACCTTGCTGCCTTACTTTTTACATCGTTTCAACGTACAGATGAACGCTTTTAACATAGCGGGATTGCTGATAATTCCCGTGATTGTTTTTCATATCGCCATGGCTTATCTTAGACCCGCTCCCAGCCGACAAATAGTTGACAGGTGGGTATGGAGGCGGTCAATGTTACGCCTGCCCGAGGCGATAACAGCCGGGCACTATCCCTGGTATAAAAGACTTTTCCTTTGGTGGCTGGTTCTGCTTATCGTGTATGTCGTTCTGTATATAGTTTTCTGGTAAAGGAATAACTATAGTACCAAAGAATGGATCAAAAGAAAAATCGTTTGGGCAGAGGCCGGACTTGCCACTGTAGTCAACCGCTAACCAGCAAGATAATCTTCTTGATAATGTAAATTTATATCAGTACACTTATTCATGTTCTCTCAGTCCTACGAAGATAGAAACATATATTTATTTGTCTTGCCCAACCGTTGTGGTTGCCAATGAATGTAACTGAACATAGGAGAAGGATAAAATGAAAACAACAAAGATTTGCTCACTGTGGTTGATTGTGCTTTCCGTGGCAGGTCTGGGCGATGGCTTCCTCTATGGGCGGGACTCGGTCGTAATACGTCCCGCCGCCCGAGTTCAGTTCCCGGGTATAGTACATGGGACGACAGATCCCCAAGCGGCCGGTGATGTGGACTGCAGCAGTCCCGCACACTGGGACGGGGACACCATGTATATGTTTTATTCTACGGGTCATCCATTTCGATCCTCCGGTTCGGACCTGTTTCATTTAAGCCGGCCCTCGCAGCGGGTCAGCTTCGATAATGAAGCAGGCTGGAAGATGGGCGGACGGTGGATCGAGTCGACATACAAGGCAGAGGACGGCAAACTTTACATGTGGTACCATAACGAGCCGCCCGTTATACCGGGCAAGACGGCGCCGCGGATAGGTACGATGGTTTCCGGGGACAACGGGCTTACCTGGCGGGACCTTGGTATCGTCCTCGAAGCACCTCGCGGCTCCAACAACACGGACTCGGCGAATAAGTACTTTGTGGGAGGCAACGGCGATTTCGCAGTTGTCGCCGACCGCGAGAAAGAATACATGTATTTCTTTATCAGTACCTATAACAAAGACAAAGCAGAGCAGGGTGTGTCTGTGGCGAGAATGCCCCTTAAAGACCTGGATCAGCCAAAGGGCAAAGTATTCAAATGGCATAAAGGTCAATGGAGCGAGCCGGGCATCGGCGGACATGTAACGACAATATTCCCGGCGTTTATCGATTGGCACCGCCCCGACGCCGACGCGTTCTGGGGCCCTTCGATTCACTGGAATACCTACCTGAATACATGGGTGATGTTTTTGGATCGCGCCAAAGACAAGAACTGGGCACAGGAGGGAATCTACATAAGTTTCAATCCTGACCTGTCCAATCCGCATGGATGGACGAAGCCGTTTAAGATATTAGATGCAGCAGAGCTTGAAAAGTCGAAATGGTATCCACAGGTTGTCGGCACGGATACTGCAAGACGTGAAACGGACAAATTAGCCGGCAAAAAAGCAAGGCTTTTTGTAGCAGGAGTTTCCAAGTGGGAAATCGAATTCCAAAAACCTGGCACAATTTCGGCAGATGTAGAGCCTCAACAAACCGACCTTTTTATCTCCGGCCAGGAGGGGTACAAGGCATACCGGATACCCGCCCTGGTTGTTTCCAATAAAGGAACTATGCTGGCAATCTGCGAGGCCCGAAAAAAGAGCTTCTCGGACAAGGGTGATATCGACCTTGCGATAAAGCGCAGCTTCGACAACGGCCAAACCTGGAGCGAAATGAAAATCATCTGGGATGATGGTGATAATACAATTGGTAATCCCAGCCCGGTGGCGGACCGTCAAACGGGGACCATCTGGCTGCCTTTTTGTTGGAACAACAAGAGGGTATTTATTACAAAGAGTACGGATGACGGTGCTACATGGGCGACGCCGGTAGAAATCACAGATTCGGTTTCAAAGCCGGAATGGACCTGGTACGCAACCGGGCCGGGACATGGGATTCAACTGAGCAGCGGGCGGCTGCTTATTCCCTGTGACCACAAGATAAAGAACGCCACCAAAGAAAATCCCCAGTGGTACTATTCCCACGTAATATATAGCGACGACCACGGCAAGAGCTGGAAACTGGGCGGTACTTTGGATGGTAAAACAAATGAGTGCCAAGCGATTGAGACCGAGGACGGATCTGTTTATCTGAATATCCGAAGTTATGAGGGCGAGAACCGACGTGCCTACGCATGGAGCACCGACGAAGGGCTTACTTGGTCTGAAGTCAAGTTAGAGCAATCGATGATAGCGCCAAAATGCCAGGCGAGTATTGCCCGTTTCACCGATAGAAAGCATCATGGAAAAAACCGCGTTATATTCTCCGGCCCGGCAGGGACCGAGAGAGAGAATATGACTATCAGGCTCAGTTATGATGAATGTCGGAGCTGGCCGGTTTCGCGCACATTATACCCGGGTAAAACCGCGTATTCGGAATTAGCTATTGCCCCCGATATGACAATCTGCTGTTTCTACGAACGCGGCGTCAAGGACACTTACGAAAAGATTACCTTCGCCCGCTTCAAACTGGAATGGTTGACACAGGGTAAGGATGGTCTTTAGATGAAAATCGCTGAAGCCAGTTAGATTAGATTTTCCTCTAAGGTTTCTTTGTGTAGAGAAACATCGGCTCATAAATACCATTTGCACCAAAGACATCGAAGTTGCACAGGACCCGGATTGTAATGTGGTTCTTTTGGCCCGGCTTTAATAACCTGCTTACATCAAGCTCCATCGAGTGGGGGCGAAACCAGGGCATATTGTAGGGTCGGTGTCCCGCATATCGACCGTTTATCCATACCCAGGCTTCATTTACTACAGCCAAGCCGTAGAGAAATACATTATTTGTCTGAGTTTGAGGCGGCACTTCAACGTCAAACTTATACCACGCTATGCCCTTGTACGGCCGGCCTTTTTCGTCATGAAGTCCCTGGGCGTCCCAGCCCGAGCTTATCTTCATATTTTTCCAATCTGGCCCCTGAGCAGGCAGGTCCTGCCAACGCTCATAAAGGCCGTCGTCATACAGGTCGGTGCGAAAACGGGCGTTCTCCGGTAGATACGCTACAATTGTACCCTCGGGGCCATGCGTTTTTGCCTGTGCTTTCTCCATCCGCTTTTTCTCCCACTGGCAATCGTAAACGGCATAAGGATGCCAGCCCATGAAGGGCGAAATCTTATTCATCTTATCCTGCAATTCCACCATCCGGCCGGCATGATTAGCTGCTTTTTCAAAGTTGCACATACGTTTTGCCTTTTCCATCGCAACAAATTCGCAAAGATGGTCGTAAACAATCCGTTCTATACGCAGGTGTTCTTTTTCCTTTTCGGATTTCGCGGCCTTTTCGGCGGCACGGATAAGGGAATCGAGCTTTGACATGAGGCTTTCCGTATATATAGAGCGTAGAATCACATCCTCATGCCCGTGCTGTGGTGCTTTCTCAAAAGCATTTTCCAATGCGTTATAGTAAGCTTTCATCGATGAAGCGGCTTTGCCGAACCACTTGTCGAAAAAATCATCCAAAACAGCATCGACGTCGGTTTCGACATTCCATTCAAGTCTTGCGCGAACGAGCCTTGTCGGAATTCCCGACAATGCGAAATCCGCTTCATCCTGGTCAAAGAAGCCTATTACACCCCATTGTTTTAGTAATGGAATGTTCCTTCGGATACGGTGGACCATAGGAGTAATTGTGCCTTTGTGTACGAGCATTGTGTAGTTGTAATTGTAAATCCACACTTTATCTGAGAGCTTGCACCACTGCCTTATCATTTGGCCCTGACGCTGCATCTGCCAGCACTTCGGGTCGTCGTAGGCGTGGATTGTGCAGGCGGCAATATTAGCGAACATTATTGTAAGGTTCTGTGAGGGATTAAATTGAATCTCCGGCGGCATTTCCGGCGGGATGTCACGGTTTGCGTAACCGTTGGTTGCAATGATATGATCGGGGAACTCTTTATGAACCTCCGTCAGGATTCTGTTCACGAAGTAAAACCACTCGTTACTAATGGAGTATTCCGGCTCGGGATCTCTGTTATTGGCTCCAAAGCCGTCGAATTTGTTTCCGATCTTCGCACAATTTTTGCACCAGCAGCGGGGATTGCCGTCGACAGGTGCAAAAGCCGTGACGGCCCTGCCCTTTCGGGCATTTGCCTTGATACCATCGACAAAATATTTGATCATGGGCTCGCTGGTCATACAGGGATGGTCCTTGCTTCGGGTACCGTCTTTGTTGAGGGCAAACCAATCAGGATGTTGGTCAAACTGTTCCTTAGGCATTAAACCGGCGACGGACCCGTCACTGGGGACACCGAAAACCTCAACACTGTGGGGATTCATCTTATTGTGGATCTTCCACTCGGCACACTCCGAGGCCATATTCCAGCGTGAATGCTCCCAAAAATTGCGAACCGGGAAGTCGGGACGTTGAGTAATATTCACGGGGCTGACGGTCACTGTTGACATCTTTGGTATTATCTCGCCCATTTCTCCCGGCATGAACCAGCGAACTCCGAGCCTGTGCAAAAACTCGATTACGGCATACCGTGTCCCCAGATAGGGTTCTGTGTCGTTTCCCGCCAGCACGAGGTGGTTGCCATGTGTTTGAATAACAAAGCCTTCCTCACGAAGGTTCTTTGTTCTGCCTGAGGGAATCTTAAGATTCGGGACCCGGTCGGTTAACTTGCTGGGGCCGACAAGGACTAAAAAATCCGAAAGCGGTGTGGAATCGCCGGCGATGGGTAATTTAGCCCCGCTGATTTTTTCGATATACTTTTGGAGCTCGTTTGCTGCTTTCCGCGCGTTTTTGGCAGGTGAACTGGAGGTGACAATTGTCGCTGTTGGTCGGCCATTTTTTACGAGAACAATCTCCGAACCGGTAGTTGAATCATTATTCTTCACAGAAGACCCGGCTAAACAAGCAGCCAGCAAAAAGAAACAAAAAAACAGAGAAAATATACTAAACTTGTACATGAGAATTTCCTTTCAAGCATTTGTCTGGTTGGATTTTAATTGACATGCATCGGTGTTGTCAATAATCTTAATCGAGATGCCACATTCAGGTAGGAGTACTTGCTATGTCATTAGTATCTTTAATAACTTCTGTTGTCGGTTTTGCTGTTATTGGGGAACCCTTCATTACTGTCAGCCATCAAAAGCAGTTGTTTCTTGACGATTACCTTATTAAATCGAGAACCAATATCAAGCGGGTAATTCAACACGCACAGAAATATGAAGGTAATCCCGTCCTTTGGGCCACTGAATCATGGGAGCCTAAGCTCGGCATCCTCTACGGCTCGGTCATACAGGATGAAGGTGAGTATAAGATGTGGTATAAGTCCGGTATGGGGGTGGGATATGCAGAGAGCAGCGACGGAATTAAGTGGATCAAACCACAACTGGATTTAGTAAAGGTCGACGGCCAAAAAACCAATTTGCTTTTTCTTAAGAGTGAAACATTTAAGGGGCCTGAAACCATTCCTACTTTCTGGGAGCCTTTTGGAGTGCATAAGGATGAAAAAGATCCCGACCCATCACGACGTTATAAGATGGGCTTCCTGAGTATTATTCGTCCCTATAAGGGGCCTCGTCGAGATCCTTTCCATCCTACCGACCGGCGTGGTTTGGGGGTTGCGAGCAGTCCCGATGGTATTCACTGGAAGCTCATAGATGCGTTTGCGACGGATGCGATTTGTGACGGTGATACTCACTGGATGTTTGACCCGGCTCGCGAAAAGTATGTGCTTTACGGGCGAACCAAGAAGACCTTGCCGGAGGTAGAGTCGGCCTGGTCGAAGTACGATTGGTACGAACAATATCACTCCGGCCGGGCTGTTGCCCGTCTGGAGTCGGACGATTTTCTGAAATGGGATTTTACTGATCCCGCGACGGCCCCGGTTGTCCTGACCGCCGATATCGAAGATGAGCCGGGAACTGAGATTTACTCGATGAAGGTCTTTCCCTATGAAAGTCTGTACATCGGTCTGGTGCAGGTCTTTCACGCCCGCCCCGAAGCCTGTTATCTGGACGTGCAATTGGCTGTCAGCCATGACAGCCTGAATTTTACTCGCGTTGCAGATAGGACGCCATTTATTCCTGTCGGCCCCATAGGCAGCTGGGACCGGTTCAATCACTCTCTGGCAAATAATTCACCGATCCTCGTCGGCGATGAGCTCAGATTCTATTACGGCGGCAGGACGTATCGACACGGTCCATACAAGGGAGAAGATACAGGTCCTAAAAGCGGAGGAATCGGCTTTGCGACCATAAAGAGGGACCGTTTCGTTTCCCTTCAGGCATCCTTTGACGGCGGCGAGGTTTTCACAAAACCGCTCACACTTATTGGCAGTGATTTACACCTCAATGCCAAGTCTGACTTCGGTGAAATCATGGTAGAGGTACTTGACTTTGCCGGCAACAGCATCGCCAGGTCGAAAACTATTAGAAGCGACAGCCTTGACATTGTAGTCGACTGGAAGCACGGCAGCTTAAAGGCTGTGAAAGCCCCCGTTGTACTGCGGTTCACCCTCAAGAACGCCTGCCTGTTTGCTGTGTGGTGTACATAACTGAAGTCGTATTGATGGAACATTTCAGGGCGCACTGCCTGTCCACATATCAGGTGATGGACGGATTTAGCACGCTTTGACTTAAAGAGGTCATTTTAAAATGGGTGAATATGAGGCAGGGAATTCAACCATGTTTCTTCATCCATGCCAATAGCCTCTGCCATTTCGGGAAAATATTTCGCGCGTGATTCTTCCACAGCATTAATATATTGCTTTAGTATATCCGTTACTTTCCGGGAGGAAATATCCGGGGGCTGTTTGTTGAGAAGCAGGTCAAAGCCGGTACCGACGATAACCGCCCCGGCGGCTATAGCAGCGTCTATTTTTTCAAGGTTTATCCCGCCGGTCATCATAATGGGGCATGCTCCAAACGTAGGGCCTTTACGACAGTTTTTGACGACCTCCATAGTTGGTCCCAATACCTTGATAAAATGGCTCCCAGCTCCAAGCTGTAAGAATGCTTCACGAACAGTCTCTGCACAGGGACATACGATATACGTGGAAGAATATTTGGCGATATTTTCCAGTTTCCATCCTACCATTGAGACAAAACCATCAACTCCCATTTGAGCCAATTCGGATAAAGTCAGTAATTGCGGGTGTTTTACCTTAGCTTTTCGGATTATATCATCGTTGTCCAGCGTACTTCCCACTAAAAGGTATATATCCGGATAATTCTCTCTGATCCAGATAATCATTTTGTTGGCGTCGTGACATCGTAATGTGTATTCAATACATCTAATACCTGCCTGTACACAAGCTTCTACCAGCATTTTCGAATCGAGTTGATTTTCCACAAAAATCGGGATAAATCCCTGTTCGTGCATACACCTATAAGTATCAAATAGCCTACCTTTCGGATTTAGCTCATTCATAAATTTATTCCTCTTGACCTTGATTTGCCAGGTCGATGGTCTCTTTGTCGCCACCCAGCAGCATTTCACGCAGTCCCCGCCACTTCCATATCAATAGACTTCCTTTCTTAAGTGAGGGCGTCGACGATATAAAACTTAATATATAACCGGCAATGATGGTAATTGTAAGGCCGGTGATTCCATAAAGCGTGAACGTAACATTCGTTTTATATTTCAGATATAGCAGAGGAGGAAATGCCAACAGCATTCCAAGTAATGTGCCGAGGGAATTGGTTCGCCTGAAAAACATCCCCAGCACAAACACTCCGACAATCGGACCAATTAAAATACCTGCTATACTGTTGATGGTCTTTAATATGCTTTCAATATGAATCATTCGAGTGGAAAGGACTATCACGACTATGCCCCAGAAACAGGTAAGTATTTTAGCCGCCAACAGTGTTTTTCTCTCCGAGGCGTTTTTGTTGACGAACTTTTTATAAATATTCACCACGGTAATCGTGGAGAGAACATTCAAAACAGAATCCATTGTTGACATGGCGGCGGCCAGTAAGGCGGCGACCATGAATCCTCGAATCCCGATAGGCATGACCGAGTAAATGAAGTATGGGAAAATTCGATCATATTTGTTATCTGCGATAAACCGGGACACTTCCGCAGAAGGATAAATCGTATAATAGACGAATAAACACATTCCGACGCAATAGAGGATAAACCATACCGGCATTGTAAAAAAGGATTGTACCAGCATGGCCAGTTTTGCATTTTGTGGAGAGCGAGCGCTCAAATACCTCTGTACGTTAATCTGGTCTACCGTCTTGGATCCTAAAAATTCGATAAAACCATAGGGCACCAATGTCCAGAAGACATATCGGGCTGTAAGATCAAAATCGAGATTGATTACCCTCAATTTGCCGGACTCGCCCGCGATGCGGATCACTTCAGAAACACCACCGGGGATTTTGCTGATCGCTATCAATAAAGCCAAAACCAATCCCCCGACAATGAAGAAAAACTGCGCCACATCCGTCCAGATTACAGCTTTCATCCCACCCAGAGTGGTATATATGATTGCTCCGGTACCAATACCGATTATGGAGGGGATAAGAGGGATCCCCATCGTAATGTGCAAAACCAGGGATAAGCTAAAAACGACTATGCTGGCGTAGAGACAACGATAAAGGATGAAAACCAGAACGATAATCGTACTGAGCAGGCGATTAAAGCGGGCCTCGATATATTCATACACCGTTGTAATTCGTAAGCGGGTATAAAAATCGATAAACAGAACGATCGAAAAAATCGAGGCCACCGGGAACATGGCCAGGGCGACAAACCATTGCATATCAAATCGGAATGCTTCCGCCGGCGCCATAATATAACTGATCGAACTGAAAATGGAAGCATACATCGAGATAGCCAGAGGCAGCCATCGCATCGATTTGCCCGCCAAGAAGTAATTCTGAGTGGTTTTTTGCTGCCGGCTAAAACTACTGCCCAGGATAATGATAAATAAAAGGTAGAAAATAATGCAGAAATAATCAATCGCATGCAAATTCATATCTCAATCGAAAGATTTCATTGTTTTGGTCTTCAGTTCAGCATGTTTGTTAAGTATTTTTTGACATCTACCAAAGTATATATCATCAGGATTAATTTTGCTAATAGCTTTGTGTGTTTATTGAAAATATTAATCCTTATATAAAAGTAATCCCTTATGACAACGTATTATTATGGAGCAGATTTCCTCTTTTGATTGAGAAGTGTCACAATATTCTGCCATGTGCTGGCATACAATAGCTTTGTATTCAGTGCTTTTTGGACTGGCTTACCAGCCCATCAGTCGTACAAAAGGCACCTTTCCACGAGCTGCAAAATGTCAGAATTCTTCGAAAATTCATGTCTCCGTTTTGACTCCACAGATGCTGATTTTGCTTGAATCGAGTTCGAATATATGCTGGTTATTAGGCCATAGGCAAAATTTTCAAAAAAATATCAGGCCAAAAAAGGGTTCAATGGCCGTTTCACTATCTCGTATAATAATCACAAGATTTTCCGTTACAGGTATTTAAACAGATATCCCAAATTCGATAAGCAGCAACAAAAACTTCTCAAAGGTATGATTGGAATGGCTGATCGTAAATATTTGCAAGCTTTTATTAGTCTTTGAAGTCACTTCCTGACAAACTTCGGCCTGCAATTTTAATCCCCCTCCCAAACTCTTGTACTCGAGTTGGAACAAATCCCTATACTATCAAAAACATATATTGTTTTACAACAATAATCTAATCAGGATTAAATATGCTCTGAACACCCGTTATCTCTACTGTCGTCGGCCCACTGAACGGAATCGTCATAAGGTTTTTCACCGGCTCGTAAGTAAAGTCCACACCTTCCACCAAAGGAACGCTATTTTTTGTAACATTAGTATACGCTCTACAATATATATCCAGGGTACCACCGTATCCCAAGTCAAGGAAACTGATATCTACATTACCGATGTCTGACATTGAGCAGGCAATCGGTCGTACATTGCTGCCGGTGTAGTAGTAAAACGTATTAGCCGTATTGTTGTAAGGGAAGAACTCTATCCTCAGGTACGGAGCCCAGCCATGTGTCCAGTTATTGTTAGACCGAAGAATATCACCTCGAGTTATGACCGCACCTTCTCTGACAAATAGAGGAATCACATCAATGGGAGCAGAGGCGGTTATAGTATCCGGCCCGGTAAATGTCGTGTCTTTATTATTATAATCCAGCCATTTACCGGCAGGCAGATACACGCTTCGGCTCGTAGTACCACCGGTCACGACAGGAGCCACCAGAATCCCCGGCCCGTACATATATTCATCCCACATGTCATACAGGTTGCCGTCGTACGGAAATTCAAAAATCATTTGCCGCATTACCGGCATGCCTGTCTGATGTGCTTCATACATACACGACTTGGTATAAGGAATCAAATCATGGTGTTCTTCACACTGAATGCGGGCGATGTCGATAAGGTTTGGCTCGGCATTATGTGGAAAGTCATCATCATACCACACTGTTCGGTGAGGATCGATTAAAGTCTCCATCATAGTGCAATAGGTGCTGAACTGGAACCACCGGGTAAACAATTCCTGACTCGGATAGTCGGAGAGATATCCGCCGGTATCTGAACCATAGTATGGGAAGTTGATGGCCCCGCAGCGAAGACCGTTCCTGATCGAGACGGACAAGCCGCCAAAATCGCTTTGCGTATCCCCATTCCAGACACCGATATGTTTCCTGTTCTTGTCGTAGCAGTTGCGGGCATGGATGAGGTAGTCATTGCCGTGCCGATCCATTTGTCCCTCGGCCGCTAATTTACGGAACAAATATACAACCTCATTTTCGGCCGCGTCCGGCTGTTCGCCTTCGTGACCGCGGTCGACTTTGTAACCTCTTACGCCCATACTGACAAAAGTATCCAATTTGTCTTTGAACCAGTCATAAACCTCGGGCCTGCGCACATCAGCAGCAGACCCGTCACCGCCGAACAGATAATCCAGTTCCGAACCTTCTGTATAAAGTTCACTTGTGCAGCGGTTGGCTATCCACAAAAGCAGATGATAGCCCTTGTTTTCCAGGTAATTTATCATTGCCTGTCCGTTTGGGACCCCGTCCGGGAACCAGTCGCCGGCAGGGTTGAAGTCCATATTGCCCCAGCCCCAGCTGCCACTGGTGTAGGGCCGGTCGATCCATATTGCCGAGGCGGGAATCCGATAGTACCATAAATGATTGGCCGTGGCCTCAACATTATCCTGGGCACTATCGATTAGCCTGTTCTCAACCAGGTCCCAGTGACCAAGGTCCTGGTGGTCGTCATCCCTCCACCAAATAGAATCAAACGCCCAGTCCGGGGGCATCCATGCAGGGCCTGCCAATTGATTAAACCTGCTCATAATATTGCCATAAGAAGGACCATAAATCACATAATACTTCAACCGTTCCTCATCGAAATCGAAGCTGGTCTTCCCACCTTTGGCAATAGAATAGTGACCTTTAGCCACTGTATCGACGTAAATACCGTAATTCATGGATGTCACATAGAACGGCGCACGGGCATTCGCATAATTTGTATGAGGCATGCCGCCGAAACCGAGTAAATCCGCGTCGGCACCACGATTGTCTATATGCCCTCCCTGGGGATACTCCCATATCCCGTAGTAATGCTCACCCTGATCAATAAATTTTTCCTTTATATTTGAGGGGGGTGCGTTGTTGCAGCTCAGCAGCACCTGGACCATTTCAGGGCTCTCCAGTGAAAATTTTACGTGCCCCGTCTCGGATGTTCCTACCAGAACAATATCCGCATCCATGGTGGAAGCTGTTACCGTTATGTTGTAGGCGCTCTCGGCAATGTAACCGCTGCCACCCAGCATAAACCTTGTTTCTTGCTGGGAAAGAAGCGTCTGGCCGCTTGATTTCTCAGTAATAGTAAAGGAATAAGGGCTTCTGGTCAGTATTATTCTCAGCTTAGTTGACTCCAGCACAGAACCCTTCTCGGCCCAATTCTCACCCAACCAGGCAAAATCAACCAGATTGACGAGGTCGTCGGCATCCAGGTCGGGACAACCGAAACCCCAGCAGACCGGATCGCTCAACCACTGCCCGGTCAGAACCTTCAGGTCTTGCCAATCGACTCGACAGTCCCTGTTCAAATCACCCAATGGACAGTCTGGCTCTTTGACCGTAATCGTCACGCAGTCACTCTCAGACAGAAGGCTGTCATTGGCTGTAATGCACAGCACATAAGTCCCGGCTTTGTCGAATGTCGCGTTAGGATCCTCGGAAAATTCATTCGGATCGAACTGCACCGTTGATTCGTTCGGGCTGCTTTGAACATTCCACATTAGCGTCACTTTGCCTGGAAAAACCGGCTTCCCATCGTCAGTGACGGTCGCATCCAGCTGCACCGCATTTTCCGGCCAGAAGATTATCTGAGCACTGCCGGCGTCCACTACTGGCGGCAGGTTGAGGCTGCCCTGGATTGCTGCAACGCCATACATGTTCCTCGTAGTTCCATCGTTCTGTTCCAGGAGAGTAACCTTGGTTCCAGCAGCAACCTCCAGCAAAAAGATTGAGAAGTACTGGTCAATATCAGGATCCGTTGCCGGATACTCATCGATGTCGACCTGCAGACCCGTATCGACAAAGCCCATACCGGCGACCCAGTTCATAACGCCGCTTCCAATGGTGGGCGGGTTCGTATTGTCGCCATCACCGACGCGGTCGTCTATGAACAACAGAAGGGTCGCATTCTCCCCCACCGTCACGTCTAACTCGTAGTTTGGGTTGTCCTTGTCATCATTGGCAACCTTAACGTAGTCAATCCCAACTAAAGAGGAAGGAACGTTCACGTAGGCGTGCGGGCGATCGACAAATGTTTCTGTCATCTCCACAAGTCCCCCTACCACGAGCACAGGCTCCGTGTCACCACTATCATTATCCGGATAGCGCCGTTCGATACTGGTAATAACCTGCGCCGAAGCAACGTGAGCTATACCTGCGGTCAGCCCCGCCACCAAAACCATAACCATCAATCCTGCAGATCTTTCACGTTTCATTGAGTCACTCTTCCTTTTCCAAGTCAGCTATAGTTCCGGCTGACACCAAGGTTTGCAGCAGGATTTTCACAAGATTAAGGATTTTGATAACCTCCCCTACTCAATATACTGTAGGAATCCAAGATACTTTTAGACACTGGTTGACTTACTATGGCATGTCATTGCAAGGCCTGTTCTACAAGCCATGGCAATCTTAATCGTCTTCACAAATGAGATTGCTTCGCTCAGCTCGCGATGACACGTTATTGTCTAAAAACTTTTTCAAGGCACATTAGGCTTACTTGCTGAAATTTAACACCAAACAAAAGCCGATTATCCAGCCAACAAAAGCAGATTAGTCTCTAACCGGGATTTCACATATACACGTCTTACTCACATCGCTAAGCTTTTAATTATCATAAATTATCAAATCCATCTTAAAATTGCAAGTATTTTCTGTCGTTTCCGGCGGATCTTACTGCCACAATCGGCCAGATAACGACTGGCATCAAACCTGACTCTTAAGATGTTGGTTGGATGCCTTTGCTGGGCGATGTGGTTTCCTGCCAAAACGACCGGCGTATGAGGTTTTTTGGCGCGGTACAGAAATCTTGTGAGCAACATTGTGAGAGTTTTAACGCCTGCCATTGCAGTGCTCATTGCATACGACCACACTACAACTGAACGACTCGTTATCTGCTAATTCTGCAAAAATGTCCATTCCATAAGCCCCGTAATATCAGTGGATTATGAAAAAGCAAAAATTTAGCGCCGGATTCGATGACCGTCGCCTATGCCGTTGCTTGTGTTCTTATGATTTCGAAAAACGGGATTCGCCGGTTATCTTGAGCCTTGACATTTGCGGCGAGAAATGAGGCGTTCGCAGGCTCGGAAGAACGCCGATTTCCGGGCCAAAAACAGGGAGTGTGTGACTGTTCACCTATTTGGCAGGTAGTCGCAGATCCGCCGCCAGGTCCATTTTGAGCTACAAGTGCCACGGACTGCGCATTGGCCGCGGCAATAACAGCCTATCGGCCCAAGTGTCATCGGTAAACTGCTCTCGTTCCGCGTCCCATCTCAGCTTTCGTCCCAGTTGGATTGAGATGTAGCTCAAATGGCACAGGGTGTCCGAACGAACCGCCACATCTATGGGAGCTACGGGCCTTTCTCTGGTCCTTACGGCATCCAGAAAGTCCTGAAAGTGGTTTGTGCTTACCGGCAGGCGGTGTTCATGAGGTCCTATCTGCTCTTTTAGCAGAGAATCCGGTTCTGCCTTCAGAGTACCACGGTTGACAAAGACCCAGCCCTGGTCTCCCTCGAAGCGTATTCCATGGGCATTCCTGGTGCTATCTGTAAAGCTCATGGTCAAGTCATTGGCAAACTTCATCGTGACATCCCAGCCCAAGATGCAGTCACATGTGCCGTCGCGCGGGAACGTGCCGGTGCCCCAAATCTCAAAGGGGCCTGTGTTTTCCGTGCCGGCGCCCCATTGGGCAATATCCAGGTGGTGGATGCCCCAGCAATGAATCATGCCCAGCGAGAAATCGCTGATGTTCTCGTGGAAGTCGCGGATCATCTTCTTTTCGTTATAGGCCGACCAAAGTGCCGGTCCGAGCCAGCGATCATAGTCGAGCCACTCTGGAACAGGCATAGGCGGAAGGTTGGCAGTGACTCGTCCTCGGGAAGTGCCTACTTTGACTGTATGGACCCTGCCGAGCCTTCCGTTCAGTGCCAATTCACAGGCAAAACGGAAGTTCCTGCCGGATCGTTGCTGAGTCCCAAGTTGAAACACGCTGTCGTAGCGATGGACAGCTTCCCGCAGCATCCTGCCTTCCTGTACACTCAGCGCGACCGGTTTCTCCATGAAGACATCTTTGCCCGCGCGCAAAGCCGCCAGCGCCATGAGGCTATGCCAGTGATAGGGCGTGACTACGGATACGGCATCGATATCCTTGCGCTGAAGCATGTCCAGGAAATCGTGGTATGAGCTGCAGTCGCTGTTGCCATACTTGTCATTGACCAGTGTGAGTCCGCGCTGTCGCGCCGGACGACTGACATCACAGACAGCCACGATCTGAGCATTTGGAAGCTGCAGAAAGCCCTTCAGGTCATTTGTCCCCTGATCACCGATGCCGATAGCGCCTATGGTTATCCGTTCACTGGGCCGAATTCCTGTTTTGCCAAACACGGATCCC
>Ga0224495_10001250_pt1 | contig 18255 bp, 46 predicted proteins | sample SF_Jul11_sed_USG_FD_168128 | JGI IMG/M metagenome (GOLD analysis project Ga0224495, IMG submission 168128) | Sediment microbial communities from San Francisco Bay, California, United States - SF_Jul11_sed_USGS_4_1 | ecosystem: Environmental > Aquatic > Marine > Sediment | place: USA: California... | reverse complement strand
CGGTATTTACGTTATCGGCGGTGGCGGTGGCAAGCTCGCAACGTCGACCGATGGTGTGACGTGGACTGACCGAACGGCGGCGATAAGCTCTTTCTGGTCGACCAATTTTGTTAACGCGGCGACTTACGGCAACGGTCTTTATGTAATCGGCGGCGCTAACGGCAAGCTCGCAACCTCGACCGACGGCGTGACGTGGACAGACCGAACGGCGGCGATAAGTGCGTTCTGGTCGACTAACGCGGTAAGCGCGGCGACCTACGGCAACGGTCTTTATGTTATCGGCGGAACTAATGGCAAACTTGCGACGTCACCGGACGGCACGACGTGGACAGACAGAACGTCTGCAATCAGCAGCTACTGGTCGACTAACGGTGTATGGTCGGCAACCTACGGCAACGGCTTATACGTTATCGGCGGAACTAATGGCAAACTTGCGACGTCACCGGACGGCACGACATGGACAGAGAGAACATCAGCAATCAGTAGCTACTGGTCAACTGACGCGGTCACGGCGTCAGCCTACGGTAACGGCTTATACGTTATCGGCGGCGTTAACGGCAAACTCGCAACAACTATAACCTATCTGGAGTGATGAGATGAGCATTGAAAAATTAGAAGCACAGATTGAAGGACTCACAGCTCAGATTGAGGCGATGGCCTTAAACATCACCGGACGATTTGACGCGTCAAAGTCACTCCTGCAACAGCGATTTGATGTTATGGAGAAATCACTGAATGAAATAAAGATTGATATTGAACGACTGGAAAATCAGTCTAAAAGTTTTGCGTCTGATATTGCACGGCATGGAGTATGGATAGAACAGAACATAAGCCACATCGGAAAACTTGAAAAATCACAGGGGCATGATATGCAGATAGTATTTGACAAGATCAGAACTGAGAGAGCGGAAATAAACAGACTGATAGAGAGCGAAACGGCCAGCAGAATAAAAGCGCTTGAAAAAGAAATTGCTGATAGGAATAATCAGATTGACGCGAAAATTGAGAACTCGGAAAAGTCTACAAAATTATGGTTGTTGACGGCTGTGCTGGTTGCGCTTGCCGGATTGTTTAAGGAAGTTATTCAAAATATATTGAGGTAAAATTATGGCAAAAAAACAGATTAACACCATCAAGGACATTGACAACGTATGGGAGTTCGTGGCGTGGCTCATAAATCTTGCCGCGAAAAACAAACTGATGACACTGTTTGTTGTCGTCGTGCTTGTGATGTTATTAAGCGGCTTCTCAATTAAGACACCATTCTGGGAATACGAACAGCCACCGATTAAGGTCGAGGTTGAAGGTGTTGGAGCGATTAACAAGGGAGCGAAAAAATGAACATAAACCCACTGAGCGACACACTGAACGCAGGCGCAAATCTTACAGGCGCTATTATGGGCGGTCTTGACAGTCTCTTTACAAGCGATGATGAACGGCTTAAAGCTAAAGCAATAATCGACGCTCAAATCCAGCAATTTGAGGCGGCCATACAGAAAGAGGTAACGTCAAGACACGCGGCTGATATGCAGTCAGATAATTTCTTATCAAAGAATATCCGTCCGGCTTCACTGATAATATTGACGATTGCATTCTTTGTTTTTGTAATTGCTGATGTTAGAGAGGCTCATATCGAAGCAATTACAACGCTACTTCAAACAGCGTTTGGTTTTTACTTTGGTTTTCGCGGTGTTGAAAAATCAGTTAAAATCTTTTCAGGTGGCAGAAAATGAAAATAGTAATACACACATCAGACTCACCGTTCGGTAACGCGGCGCTTATAACCAAGTGGCACGTTAAAGATCGTGGCTGGTCAAACATCGGCTATCATTATGTTATCCTTAACGGTCAGCTGTCAGATAAATGTTATAACTCTAATTTTGACGGACAAATCGAAACTGGGCGACCGCTTGACGACGACAATCTGTTAGAGCCTGAAGAGTTCGGCGCGCACGTTAAAGGCATGAACAATCAGGCGGTTGGTGTTTGTCTCATCGGCAAAAATGCGAAATACACCGACAAGCAGATAAACTCCCTCAGAGTGGTGCTATCTCTACTCAAAAAACAGTTTACGCAGATTGAACTTTACCAGCACTCAGATTTTGAACCTGCAAAGCCACATTGCGCCGGACTGTCAAAAGAATTTATGGAGAGTTTGAAGCTGAATTTATGAAACGCCTTGCACTGCTGCTTGTCGCTCCGTTATCGCTTGGCTCGTCGTCAGGCACGATAACAGACGCTTACAAGGATGCAGGCCGTCGTCTTAATATAGATTGGCAGACGCTCTATCAGATAGGAGCAGTAGAGTCATCGCACAGGCCAGGAGTAGTAGCCAGAAAGTGTTCAGAGCGTGACCGCAAAAATAATAATTGCGCGTCCGGTCTTATGCAGACGAAATACACAACAGCTCTTGAAGTGTGTCCAAAAATCAAAAGAGCAGATTTATTCGACCCCTATATCAGCGCTTATTGCGGCGGCAAGTATTATGCGAAACAATTAAAATTGAGCGGCTCAAAACCGATAGCACTCGGACGCTACACGGAAGGGCCAACCGGTTACGAGCGCGCGAAATTACAGAACACTGAACACAGGCGCAAAAGATGGAAAGTTGTCACATCTTACGTGGCAAAGGTCGAGTCAGTGACCCCGCCACCACAGCAGACGTGGTGGATATACGGTCTGTAATATAATAGAAGAAACCGCACTTTTTACCACAGATTACTACACACAAATTTAGCTAAAAAATTTTCTGAAAACATCACATTTTTTTATTTAATAGCTTGACAAATCTGTCATGGTGTCCGATTATATAAACATAACGGGTCGCGACCGGAACCGCGAAGGATAAAAGAAAATGAACACAAAAATGAAAAAAACACTAATCCACTCTGCTTTGGTTGCTACATACGGGCAATCAGTATTAATCTCAGTTGTCACAGTAAATAATAGTGGTCGCTCCGATTATAGAATCCAAATGAAGGCAAGAGAATCGTTCAATACTATATTTGATTGCGAATATAGCGAAGAAAAGGTCGATTCAATTATAAATGAATATTATGTAAATAACTCAGATTTAATGCTTGCATTGTAAAAAATAATAGGCGGGCTTATAGGCCCGCCGCTAAAGCAATCGGCTATATGAAATCACTATCAGAAGCACACAACGCACTTGAAAAAGCGCGTGTATTTTACCGCCAGTATATCGAGCAGGCGGCGGCACTTGCTGGTGGCATGGAGCCTTTATCTTTACGGCTCGGTAAAGACGGGTCAACCATCAATCAGGTATTGAGGCGCAACTCTCTGTCAGCTCTCAGAAGACTGGCAGAAGAGATTGGCGACTGGAAAGCAAGCAAATAACTACACACAAATTTAGCTAAAAAAAATTATATTTTCGGTAAAATTTTTCTCATTTATGCTTGACGTTCGAGCGACAATATATATAATTAATAATATAGCGAACGAAAAAGAGTCGCAAAAAGGAGAATAAGAAAATGAAAACAATATTCAGAATACAAGACAGAGAAGCTGGTAACGTGATAGAAGAGTGCGAAACTTTAGAGCAAGCTAAAACCTTAGTTGCTCAATACGAAAAAACCGACAAGAAAGAAGGAAACTACACCCCTGACTTTTATGAAATTGCAGAAATCGTCTGACGAGCTGGTGAGATTCCAGCGAAACGCCGCGACGGCGTAACGATAACAAAGGAGTAAATATTATGGAAGTAACAATACAAGAATACAGAGAACATGGCTGGATTAAAGGGCGATGCGATAAATATTTATTTTCGGCTAAAGTTTACGGTCTACCGTCTGAGACTTACGGCATAAATGGCGGACGCGTGTCCAAGTTGCAAATAATCCACGACAACGGGGGGGGGTGGAAATTTGATAACACTGTTTATAATTATGACAGAGGCATAGACATTAGATGCAATTCAAGCGAAGAGCTAAAAGTTTTCGGCGCGATATTGAAAAAATTAGAGGAAATAGAATGAACAGCGTTAAATATTACGCCGTCCGAGATGGGATAAATCCACGCAGGGCGCAACGCCACAGGGAAAAATTAAACATCGGCCAGCACGTAAAAAGCGGTGGGAAGGGTGTCTGGCTAATCTCAGAGAGCGATTGGAAGAAAATAAAAAAGAGTATGGGAGCATGAAAATGGACAATATAGATTTATTAAAAGAAATACTGATGACAGATTTTGAATACTGGATTGTTGCTAAAAAAGAATTTACCAGTAGGCTTGGCGAGATGAGCCGCGAACCAGATCAAATATTATTAATATCTATACCGCCTGAGATTAAACGGGGGTTAGAATATGATGACATCAAACTTAAAGACGTTGTAAAACTATACACAAGCTATGCAGATAAAAACATATTTATTACTGGAGAATGTCCGCCATTTCAACTGTATATTTCTTTTCGGGGTATCTATGCAGGGTTCCCGATTAAAAAGAATATTAAACAATTTATGGTCGCCGCACTTGAATTAAAATCCAACGACATTTACGATTATAAAAAACTTATTGACGGATAATTCCAGTGTTATAACTATGGCGCAACAATAAATTAAAAGGAGAGCGTTTTATAAAGAACATCTTTTTTTATTTATTATGTTGGAATATGCCCCTAAAGGCCGTTCAATGTGGACAGTTGAGCGGCTTTTTTTTTAGTTCTCGGATGGGTAGTTACTTTTAATCAGATTTTTTTTGCTTCGGAGTCCTATAAAGTGATCAACTATCAGGTCTACCGTTTTCTGCTCTTTGGTCGTTTTGAGAATGTCCTTTAACAGCATCGACAGACCAAGCTCTATCATAACCAGGTTTCTGCACTCCGAGCAATCGGCGTAACACTGGAGCTGGTAGGGGTTGATCTCATTAATTATATCTCTCAATTCTCGGTAAGTGTCCATAATCTGCCGGCCTCCTGTTCACCGTAAAAACGACCGTCTGGCCCGTAGCCCCTGCTGATAAGCTCAGCAACGGCCAATTCAGGCACACTGACCGCGCCGGATGCGATAGCCCTTACCAGATTAAGGTTTGTGTGTCTCAGCAGCAGGTAGGGGTTGTTGTTGGGTTCGAGAATGCCCTTGTCGCTGGCGTTCAAAAAAACCTTGTGGTCGGTTTTCAGTTTTTCGATGGTTCCTGTTTTCATGTTTACCTCTCTAATCATAATATGACTACATAATAAGTCATAATCTTGTATTATGTCAACAAAAATATTAAATATGACCGAACCGCTACAATCAATTATGACTGGTTTCTTCTATTATATGATTAACATCAAATCAAAAAAAATTATAATTGAGTCAATAAAAAAGAGCTTGACTGTAATAAAGTCAATTATTACTCTCTATATGTGAGTTTGAAGTCATTAATCAAAGAGCGCGGTTATAAACAGCAACAACTTTCTGAGAGATTGGGAGTTGACCAGGGGTTTGTTTCCCGGGTTATAAACGGGCGCCAGCCAATGCCCGAAAAAATGGCCGTCGAGCTTGCCGCACTGCTCGGAATAAGCGTTTCTGAAATTAGGGACATGACCAAGAAAGAGTCATCTGTAATCAATGAGGAGTCAAAGATTGTCAATAATGAGTCATTAACTGTTCAAGAATATTTTGCTCGTATAGACTACTCTAAACTATCACCACAACAAAAGATGCTTTATGCTTACTTGGAATTGGTGGCCCAATCCGATCCAGAGAAAATCAAATTTGACCCGTCTGCAATTCCTGCAATGGTTGAAGCAACTGCAAAGAGGTAATCCATGAAGGGCTATGTATATTTCATTCAGGCAGGTCAAAACGGGCCAATAAAGATTGGTTATACAAAAAACTATAAAGCAAGAATACAGTTTGGCCAAACATTCAATCACAACAAATTAAGGTTTCTTAAAATAATTCAAGCCGATATTTCATTAGAAAGTGAGTTGCACCGAAAATTTAGCAAATACAGAATCAGGGGAGAGTGGTTTGAACCATCAAAAGAAATTCTGGATTATGTAGCTGGAGCATCAGAAATAATAAATCCATTAGATAAATATACCTGGCAGGAATTGCTAATTGCGGCCAGGGTAAAGCTAATGCAAGAAGCGCTGGCATCAATAACAGAAGATGTTAATAACAAAATAAAATCATACACTAACTGACATAATCAAATCATTTTTATTTTCCTTCTTTGCCCCCGTTACCGGGGGATTCGATACCCTTCGGGTTTTGTGTTTTATAAGCATCGGCAACAATCAAAAAATAAGTTAGTATTTTTTTTTAATCTCTCATAAAATTATTTGACAGAATTTTACACCTGATTAAAATTGAGTCAGAGGTAAAGAAATGTTTCAGAAAAACCAATCAATCAATATCTCTTTCCCGAACAAAACGGGAAAAGAGAAAGCAAAAAAAATGATGTATAAATTAAAGAGTCTCGAACCAGACAAAAGCATGAGTCAGATTTTTGTCGAGCTGTTAGAAACTTACTTCCGAGTAAACAAGATAGAGGTTAAGTGATGAACGATTTAACACCTGAAAATAGAATATCAACAAAAGAGTTGGCTGAGATATTGAATGTTACTGTCAGAGTAATCAACAAACACGCGGCTGATATGTTCCCTGAAATAGTCAGAAATGGCGTTGCTACATATCTCAATCAGGAGCAGGCAACCGCTATAAAACAGCGTATTGAAAGAAGCGGAAGAAATGACCTGGAACAAGTATTCCAGGTTGGTAATATCACAACCGACCTTGAAATGTTTCAGAAAATTCATGAAGTTGTCTCATGGTCAGCCACAAAAATACAGGCTCTCCAGGCAACGATTGAGGAGCAACGCCCGAAAGTTGAAATGGCCAACGCGCTCATGGAATCACACGGTAACGAGTCGATCGGAGTGGTGGCCAAAACTCTTGGCTATGGCCGCAACAAGTTCTTTCAAATGTTACGTCGAGACGGAATACTCGACGACCACAACACACCCTACCAGCGATTCATAGACGAGGGCTATTTTGTGGTAAGAATCAAAGTTGCGCCGAACGGTGAAAACGTGCCTGTTACTCTTGCAACACCGCGCGGCTTGGAGTATCTGTCAAGACGATATTACAGGAAGGTGATAGTATAACGGTCTTATATTTAAGACAATAACAAAAGAGGTAGAATAATATGGGGTTACCAAGATATTTGAAAGAGAAAGAGAAAGAATTATCGAATAATATAGAGACTGAAGAACTTTTATATTGGGCAGGCGTTTTGGCGGGTTGTCAGGAATGTGGGCCAACCGGTGAATATGCAAGCCAACATTTAATGAAGTATGTAGAAAACAATAGATTTGTTGAATTTGTAAACAAATCACAGACTGAGGAGCATGACATAGACGATATTTGTTTTGAATCAGATGTTGATTGGCAAATTGTTATGGAAGACTTGGCAATGTCGCACGAGAGCTTTTTCAAAAGTAAGAACAAAAAAAAATCAATAATTAGATGGCTTGTAAAATTGCAAATTAGCATTGAGAAGGATTATGGAAACGACAAATTTTTCTACAAAGAAAGTATTAAAGGTGAAGTTATAGAAATTCATGTAAATATAAACCCATATTGGGATATTGAAAGAAATGTATGGTGTAATGAAACAAGAACGGTCACTCTTCCTGAATGGACTTTGAGGGCTAAAATAAGAGAAATATATGAGAGAAAATTCAATAAAGACTTAAACAAAGCCAAAAAAGAAAAGGAATTACATGAAAGGATAAGAGAATTTTCAAGCAGAGTATACGCGTCAAGAAACTTCCCTTCCTCTCTACGTGTTCTAATATTTGAGCGTGACAACTACACCTGCAAAATATGCGGACGCCACAAAGACAGCCTTATTGAAGACGGTTTACATTTAGAGGTAGACCATATAATCGAATATGAAGATGGGGGAGAAACAACTTACAATAACGGGCAAACAGTTTGCTCTTGTTGCAATAAAGGCAAGCACCACGCGAAAAAGAAAATAATAGCATTAAATACTTTAAGTAAAGCAGTATGAGAGGGGTGACTGCATGAGAGAGATTAAATTCAGAGCGTGGGATAAAAGAACGAAAACATTAAAATATCCGGTTCCTTATGATGATGGTGTGGGTGAATGTCCCGATTCATTAAAAGGAAAATATTGTCCTGCGACATTAAAAGATAAAAACGGAAATGCAACGGCTTTATCGGATGCGATAATGAGTCATAATGATGATGGTCATTATGTATTACAACAATACACCGGACTCAAAGACAAGCACGGCAAAGAGATTTATGAGGGCGATATTATTAGAAAATTTTACCAAAGACTTACCATCAATGATAAAGAAAAATATATAATAAATCCAGTTGTGTATAGAGGTGGCGGATTCTATGTTTATGATCAAAGAGAGGGGCAATTTATCGGTGTCGCCGAAGCACCATCTTTATTAGAGGTAATCGGCAACATTTACGAAAATCCAGAGTTGGTGACTGTATGATTGACCCCGTAATGGTAGACTTAGAACGAGAGATGAAGAGGCTCGACCGCGAACAGTTGCGAGAGAACCTTAAAGAGCTACTCATCGAGAGCGGACTGAGTGACGACGAAGCAGAAAAAAAATTAGGAGAGATGGAAAATGGACGTGACTTTTGACGATTTAATACGAGCGGTATCGTTTGCTGAAATTAAATGGTATGATGATGCTAACTCCTTGTCGCTCAACGTGCGGTATATTCTCAAAGCATCGCACGATATCGGATTTGACGAAGAAGAGCATATAATAAAGTATCTGCACAATAACTTTAACAAAATACGAGAGGACTGGCTGGCGGCGCGTAGTTTGGGCTACCGACTGGCTATCCCAGAGTAAGGAGAATACAAAGATGAGTAAATTTAAGAAAGCACAAAAGAGTCAGTCAAAATTAAGGCTGGCTTTATTCGGGCCGTCTGGAGCTGGTAAAACATTTACAGCGCTCAGGCTGGCTAAAGGAATCGGCGGCAAGACCGCGTTTATCGATTCGGAGAGAGGGTCAGCAAGCAAGTATGCAGATAGATTCGAGTTTGACACATGCCCACTTGAAAAGCGCACGATTGATGAGTATGTAGAGGTGATTAACGACGCGGCCCTGGCTGGTTATGAAACACTTGTTATTGATTCGATGAGTCACGCCTGGCAGGAATTACTTGAAGAGGTTGACAGAATCGCGAAAGCAAAATACAGAGGCAACACCTGGGGGGCCTGGAATGAAGGCACACCAAAACAGAAAAAACTTGTAAATGCTATTCTTGACTTTCCGGGTCATATTATAGCAACCATGCGGTCAAAAACTGAATGGTCGATTGAAACATCAAGCGACGGAAAAACAAAACCCACAAGACAGGGACTTGCTCCAGAACAGGGAAAGGGTATTGAATACGAATTCGATTTGCTTATTGAATTGTCGGTTGACCATATAGGTAACGTGATTAAAGACCGCTCTGGAAAATTTCAGGATTCGCTTGTCGAGAAACCGGATGAAAAATTTGGTGAACAACTTGCTGAATGGTTGAGCGACGGTGATGAGGTTACGGTTGACGAGAACAGGTCAAAACAGGCGCTTGCAGGATTCATTGAACGATTGAGTCAGGTAAAGAAAGAGGACGAAATAAATCAGATTCTTAAAAAATGGGAGCTGACAAAAACTCAGAAGAAATTAACAGAAGAGGACTATCAATCAGGTATTGAAAAAGCGGACGCTTTCAGAAATACTTTAATAGGTGCGACAAAATGAAACTTTACGAAATACCATCAGAAATAGAAAAAGCTCTTGAGTCAGCCGTCAATCATGAGACTGGTGAGATTGACTCAGAACTTCTATCTGGCAAACTTAACGAGCTGGAATCAGAGCTTGAGCGTAAAGCGTTAAATATTGCTTGTCTGATTAAGAACATGAGAGCGGAAGCAACCGCTCTCAAAACAGAATCGGACCGATTACTGTCAAGAGCGAAAACAGCTAATAACAGAGCTGACTATCTTGAGGGGTATCTTGCAAAGTATCTCACACCGTCGGTAAAGTATTCAGACGAAAGAGCTGTAATAAGCTGGCGTCCATCGACAAGAGTAGAGATAAGTTGCCCTTATGAAGAGTTGCCGATTGAGTTTCAGAAATCAAAAACAGAAATTACAGCCGATAAAGAGATGCTTAAAGTTGCGATAAGCGGCGGCAAAGAAATTAAGGGTGTGACCATCAAGCATTACAACAATATCAATATAAAATAATAAAGGAGAAAACGAATGATATTTAAGAAAAAAGATGACATGAGTGTTGACGAATTAATTGAGCGTCACGATATAGAGCAGGCTGTCAGGTCTGTAATAATCTATCTTGTTGTGATGAGCGGACTGCTGGGGTTTGTGATTTTTGCAGTATTAAAAATGGACGGTGTGAGATGATTAAGCGTTTCCTAAGAATATTCAAAAAGCCGGTAGCAAAGAAAACCTACCGGAAAGCCGGCCATGAGGAACTCTACAAAACGATTGTGGATATGGAGCGCCGATATAATAAAGCGGTCTTTGCACACAACGCCTACCTTGCAAAAGAGCTTGGAGTATGCGAGCGGACTATCAGACGCTACCTGTCACGATTACAGCAGGATGAACGGATAATTATAACCGACGGCAACGGACGGCGCCGCAAAATTTCAACCGTCGAAAAAATAGATACACGGCCACAGGTATCATACCGACCGGAACGCAAACGTGGACAAAAATTTGTCCAGAAAGTGTCCAGAGATTGTCCAAAAAGTGTCCGCCATATATTATCACCTGATCCTTCTATGCTATTATATTATACTAAGCCGCGGGAAGAAATTTTGACGTGGCCTGAAAATGAGCAGATAAAGTATTGGCGCGATAAATTGGAGTTTGAATGTGTTCATGATCTGGATTTTAGAAAAATGGCACAAGAGGCGGCGGTATGATTATGACAGGAGTAGAATGTCCAACCTGTTTTTCAACCGGACTGACTGACCTTTCAGGTGGTGTTGGAGAGTGTCCCGATTGCCGCGAAAAGAGAATTGAGAAACGAATCGACAACGGGATTTTCAGAACTCGACACGGCACACCGATTGACCAGCCGTTTTTAGACTCGTTACACCGTGACAAAAATATGTCCGATGCAATTTATAGTTTAACGAAAAGCGAACCCAAACCACAACTGCTTGTCGGAAAAACCGGTTCAGGGAAAACGGTCTACATCAAGAAAGTTTACAACGATTTACTGAGACACTATAACGGCTATCGTTCTAAAGTTCTTTATGTCAGAGAGGCGCAGCTCTTCCGGCTCTTCCGTGATGAAGAGGACACTCAGAAATTTTTTGAGATGGTCGAGAGACGACAACCTGAATGGGTTTTCATCGACGACGCTTTCCAGCCGCTTAACTGGGCGACGAGAGAATCAGGCAGGCATTACGCAACAATGAGTCACGAGGCGATGTGGTGCTTTTATGACTGGTATCTTTACGAACAGAGCTGGCCGACGAGTGTAATGATAACCGCGAACCAGGCACCGGAAGCCGTGCTTAACGAAGCGGTCGAGAGTGATAGAGCTTTGATAAGACGTGTAAGAGAGATTACAGGAACAGCTAAGAAGTGAATGTATTGATTGCCTGTGAATATTCAGGAACAGTAAGAGACGCTTTCATCAGGCGCGGCCATGATGCTGTCAGTTGTGATTTATTGCCAACAGAATCACCAGGGCCACATTATCAGGGTGATGTCAGAGAGATAATTAACGAGAATTGGGATATGATGATTGCTCATCCACCATGTACGCATCTTGCCGTAAGCGGCGCGAGGTGGTTCAAGGAAAAACAAAGAGAGCAGATAGAGGCTCTTGATTTTGTGCGATTTCTGCTCGACGCGCCAATTAAATTTATTGCGCTCGAAAATCCTGTGAGTGTGATAAGTTCAAAAATAAAAAAGCCGGACCAGATAATACAACCCTGGATGTTTGGACACGGAGAAACAAAAGCAACCTGTTTATGGCTGAAAAATTTACAACTGCTTAAACCGACAAAAGTTGTTTCAGGAAGAGAAAACAAAATACACAAAATGCCACCGTCTGCAGACCGATGGAAGAAAAGATCACTGACATATCAAGGGATAGCAGAAGCAATGGCTGAGCAGTGGGGGTAATTAACAATGGACGAAATTGAAAGTTTAAGCGAAACAATATACGAGTTAGCGCGTGACATAAAATACACGAGAGCCGAACGCGTGGAAAACATCAGAGCCTATCTGATTAGGAGTAGGCACGTATTCGATGATTATTTACTGAGTAACGAAAATAAAGGAGTAAACGAATGATAGTAACAGAAGCGAGAAGAACAGGGCGCGAAAATTTAGAGCGAGCTTTTCAGAAGAGCGTCAAAAAATATGTGACTAACGACTCTCCAACCGTCCCGTTCAGTGCGTATCTTTTAGACGCTCTTGCCGATGACATAGAGGCGCACCGTCAGGCGATAGCAGATAACGACCGTCGAGTTCACAGGGCGATTGATTGCGGCTAACTGAAGCGCGTAAGCGTTTGGGTGAAGTGAGTGAAACGAACTAAACCTGGTATTCGCTGTTATTCGACGTTGACTGGCGACTGAGGACTAAAAATATACGAGAGGTAAAGACGATGACAAATAAACATTTACATAGAGACCCGATAGACATAGAGAAAGATGTGTGGTATTATGAGGAGCCAAAAGGTATTAGTGTCTATGTTGACATTAAAAGCCCTTCAGGGGATTATATGCAAACTAAATCATTTGTAATTCCCTGGGGAAAGTTAAAAAAATCAGTGGAGCGAAAATTAAAGCAGAACGAAAAGGAGAAACATAAATGTCAGACATTAACAGAGTAACACTGATAGGACGCTTGACACGCGAACCGGAATTAAAACACGTAGGAACGGGGACGGCTTGCTGTAAATTCAGTTTAGCCAACAATCGGACATACACGCAGAACGGTGAGCGCAAAGAAGAGGTAAGTTTTTTTAATTGCGTCTCGTGGGGTAAGCAGGCGGAAATTGTAAATCAATACTGCCGCCAGGGTCAGCAGGTAGCGATTGAGGGTAGACTGAAATCAAGCACATGGCAGGACAAAGAGGGAAAAACAAAGACAGGAGTTGACATAGTTGTTGACTCCCTGCAGATGATTGGCGACCGTAAACAGAACCCAGTCGGAGAACAGCAGAGAGCAGAGGAGCAGTTGAAGAATACGTTTCAGGGAGAACGAGTGGACACTGAGTCGATTGACGTTGACGATGATATTCCATTCTGAGGTAACGATATGAGCGAAATAACAGAAGAACGATGTTTTTTATGTTCACTAACTCTACCAGAGGTCATCAAGTGCGCGGCGATGCTTGCAGGAGAGAACAGCACACGCGCGGTCTACTGCCTGGCAATACGTCGAGAGTTGACCAAAGAGTATGGCATTGAAGAGCTGAAAGAGATAGTTGAGGACTTGAAGAGGGTTGAGCGAAAAGATGAACAGTAATCAAAAAGGAAAGAGAGGGGAAAGAGAAGTTGCAAAGCTCCTGCAATCATACGGATATGAGGCGCGGCGCGGTCGCCAGTTTTCAGGCTCTCCAGGGTCGCCCGATGTTGTGTCAGATTTTCCGCACCATATAGAGGTCAAGAGAACTGAGTCATTATCACTTTACAGCGCAATGGAGCAGGCGCGAAATGACAGTGGCGATAAGAAGCCGATAGTCTTTCACAAGCGCAACGGAAAAGAGTGGTTGGTGGTGATGTATGCAGACGATTATTTGAAGGAGAAAAAAGATGTTAACATACAGAGATAGAACATATTGCAGCTTTTATCTGGACTGCAAAAACGCCTGTGAAAGAGCGTTGACTCCAGAGGTAAGTAAAGACGCCGAAAGATTAAATCTGCCAGTAGGCCAATTTGCAGACAAGCCAGAGTGTTATGAAGGAGCGTAAGATATGAGTGCAAAGATGCCTATTGAATGGCACGAAAAGTGTCTGAAAAATCAGAAATTATATATTGAGAGAGAAGAGGAAGAATTGAGCAGATTAAAATATGCGCTTGAAGTAAAATTATCAAAACAAAAAATTGATACTGCCTTTTACGAAACTCAAATCAATGAAGCAAAAAAACAGGGTAAAGAAGGGTTTGACAGCAGCAGGTTTATGGTAAAGAAATCGAAAGAGGCGACACCATGAAAAAATTAAAGGACATCAAATTTATAATCAAGCTCATATTTGTGGTTTATGTTTGCATAGGTATTGCGCTTGTGGTGCTGTTACTTTTATGAAGACCATCGAACTAACGCAGGGTTATGTAGCAACAGTAGACGATGAAGACTACGATCTGGTAGCGTCTTATAAGTGGTGCGCTTCAAAAAACGGGAAGAATAACATATACGCCAAGCGCGAAAGCTACGGTAAAAAGATATACATGCACCGCGAAATATTGGGTCTATCGTGCAGGGAAAGAATCGACCACATAGACGGTAACGGACTTAACAACACACGCGAAAACCTGAGAATGAGCGACGCCAAACAGAACGGGATGAACCGAGGAAAGCAGTCAAACAACACGTCAGGTTACAAGGGCGTAGTATTGCAGAAAAAATGCAATCGGTGGCAGGCTCAGTTAACGTGGCGCGAAAACGGACGCCGCAAAAATATCTATCTGGGATTATACGCAACACCACAAGAGGCGGCGATTGCTTACAACAGAGCGGCCATAGAAATGCACGGAGAATTTGCAAAGGTGAACGATTTATGAGCGAACAAGAGATAGACTTTGATTATATTGCAACGCTCAATATTCCTATTGTTGGCAGGGAAGAGATAGAAGCGATATTAAACATGACAAAAGGTGAACGATTTATGAAAATTAAAGAACTACAGAAAGAAGCACACAACGACGCAAAAGAAAAAGGGTGGTGGGAGCAGGAACGGAGCGCGGCTGAAATTTACGCTCTGATTCACAGCGAAATATCAGAGGCGGTCGAGTGTGCGAGAAACGGTGAACCGCCTGTTTGGTATTTCAGAGGTCAGAACATTGAAGGCTATCCACAAAACGGTGAAAAACCACTTGGAGAACTCATAGAGCTTGCAGACGTTGTAATAAGAATATTAGACTGGAGCCAAAAAAGAAACTACACACTTAAAGTATCAGAGCCATTTGTCAAAGACGATGAGTTTGAAGGGTTCAACCATCTTGAAGTTTACAATTACTTTCATGAAACACTGGCCTGTAAAAATAGAGAGGACAACGAGCGGATGCACTTAGAATATTTTATCGGCCAGATATGGTCATGGTGCATTTACAAGCAGTGGGACTTATGGAAAGCCGTTAGGTGTAAGATGGACTATAACAAGACGCGGCCAATCCGTCACGGTGGGAAAAAACATTGAACCCATTAACAAAGGAACCGCGAACCGTAAAGAACCGACTCAAAAACGAGTGGCTTGCTTTCAGGGCTGAGTTACGGCGCGAACAGTTCACACCCTGGCAGGAGACTTACTGTAAAGCGTGCGGTAAACCGTGCGGCGCAAAATTCGAGAACGCAAAAGACGGACTCCCGAAAGTGGTCTACCACCACGGCTTCAAGCGTGACCAGATACGAGAGTTATATTTTGACCCGAAAAATCTATTTGGCATACCGAGCGAAAAAAGATGCTGGCTTGCACTGCTTGACCTGCTCGACTATCTGACAAGGATAGCGACAATAAAGAAAAAGCTGCCAGAACTCTGGAAATACGCTTTACAGTTCAAGGGCAAGCACCGATTATTTGAGGAGTGATATGGACGCACGACTTAAAGACCGCCAGAAAATATCAGAGCTTGAAAAGAGAGCCGAACTCTTAGAGGAGTATCTTTTACGTGCAATGCTGTCACTGATTAACAATAACGCAGGCCACGAGCTTGTCAGAGAAATCAGAAACGACAGCAGATTAAAAGTTGCGTTACTTAAAACAATAATAGAAATATTTACAGATGAGGGTGATATTGTTATCGATCCGGTTGCAGGTAGCGGAAGCTCATTGGTCGCCGCACTTGAATTAAACAGGAAAGCCTATGGATTTGAAATAAAAAAGAATTTCTATATGTCCGCGAAAAAATGGATTGAAGAATCATTACAGACAAAGCAGGATATAGAAAAGTATGGTTTCAAAAAAACAGAAATGGAAAAAGAACAGCCAATATTATTTTCAGGAGTATAAACAGATGTTCAAATCAATAAAGATAAAAGTTGAAGACTACGACAAACTTTTAGACATCAAGAAAAAAACAGGAGTCAGCTTAATTAACTTAATTAGTAACCTGCTGAAAAAATATGACCGACCGCGAAAAAGAGAGAAGTGAAACGAGCGAAGCGGGTCAGCCCCTGTTAGCTGATGGCTGGCGGGACGTTATAAAAGACCCTCCTGATTTTAGTAAAGATAGATATATAGTCTATATTAAATATCTTGATTCTGATGATGGCTACATAGATTATATCCATATTTCAGAATATACTACAAGTTTATTCGAAGGTTTCAGCTACAGTAAAAGTGATAGAAAAAGAAAGGTGACTCATTGGTTAGATATTGCCCCGCCAGCTTTCAGCTAACGTCCCCTGGATTGACGAAGTTGCGGCTAAGAAAAAAGATTTACTAAAATATTAATATTTGGAGAATAAGGATATGAACGAAGAAAAGGAAAATTTCAGCAATTTGGGCGAAACGACCAACGGGAGTGAAGCCGTCAATCCGGTGTTAGCTGATGGGCGAGCCTTTGACCCAAATTTGGCTTTTAAGCTGTCTCAGTTTGTTCACGATAATTGCAAAGATGTTCGGCATGACATCGGTATTCGTTTGGCAAAAATTGTCAGTGAGCATTATGAAACAATAGGTAATCTGAATTTATTTTTTAAGAACTTAAAACAAAATCAAAAAGACATGCCTGAAGATATAGCAGAAATTGTCAGCAAGAATTTTTGGGAGCTAATTTAATGGCGAGCCTTTCAGCTAACTACTACTATACGAAGTGCGTATAATAACTATCGTATAACAACCGGCAGTAGAACATTATACGAACACGATAAAAACTTGACAGCGATTGCAGGGATGAGAGGGTAAGAGGTAAAAGGAGAAAAAAAGCAATGAAACGAAAAACATTTTATAAGTGGATGACAGTAGTAAGCTTGGCTTCATTAATTCCACTAAATATATTGGTCATGGGCTCTATTAAATTTGGATTAATAACTACAGTGAGTGAGTATGTTGCTTTAATAATTATGGTTTTTGCGATAGAGGCAATTGATAAAAAATTAAAGGATTAGCGGTAAATGACTCCCATCTTTACAGTAATTAAAGAAAAAGGCCAGTGGGAAACGCTTGACCGCGAACGCCTGGAGAGTTACAAAAGAGGATTAAGAGACGGTGAGTATGAGCTTGTTTTACGGAAAAAGAAAAAGAGAAAGTCAAGACCTTATGAGTGCTACTACTGGCCGGTGCTTGTCGAGTTATGGGCGGCACACTATCCCCATCCATCGGTCACGGCGGCGCACGAGCATCTATTACTTGAATGCGCTCCAAGAGGAGAGGACGGCAAACCGATAAGAACGAGTGATGATGAGTTCACTTTGGAATTACAGATGATATATATTGAGCGCGTCAGATATTTCATGCACGATAAAGATTGCCCCACTCCCGATCCGAACGAGGTAGAAACATGAGTTTACAGCAAGTAACAAATAAAGCCTGCTATCGTTACAACTTAGCTTTACAGCAGGGAACCATCACCGAAGGAATACGCCTGATAGTATTAGAACGAATTTACGAATCAGAGTTGACAGCCGAAGCCATACGTGCAGGAATAGACGTTGATGAAGCGTCGGTCAGGGTAACGGTAGAGAAGGATGACAACGGGATGATAATCGCACCGCTCAACGAATACACTGAGGACATAATGAGCGAGGTGGATGATTGAGATACGGAGAGCACAACGAAGTCACCATAAACGCTTTCAGAGAGATAGACGACCAGGTATTAGCAACCGCACGGGAACTTGTCTCTAAGGGCTGGAAAATAAAAACGATAGCGTCAAATCTCAATGTCAGGGTAACGCCGCTTGCAAGAGCGTTAAAGACTGAGATAGACGCCAACAAACAGATGAGCAGATTATAATGGCAGTTGATCCGATAACAGGTAAACCGGCGCGCGAACGAGTGGAGCAACCACCACCACCAAGACCGGTATTGAACAGACCACAACCAC
>Ga0224495_10001249_pt1 | contig 18274 bp, 17 predicted proteins | sample SF_Jul11_sed_USG_FD_168128 | JGI IMG/M metagenome (GOLD analysis project Ga0224495, IMG submission 168128) | Sediment microbial communities from San Francisco Bay, California, United States - SF_Jul11_sed_USGS_4_1 | ecosystem: Environmental > Aquatic > Marine > Sediment | place: USA: California... | reverse complement strand
GGCATGCGAAAAAAATAACCACAGGCATATGTTTAATATTCCGAGGATTATTTTTTAAGCATAACGCAGAGATTGGATGAAAAGACCATTTATGGATGGGCACTATTTAACAGCAAAAAGACCCATTAAAGACCAAAATCGTTTGTTTTAGTCAACAGGGTATTACGATGAATGCCGAGTTTTTTAGCCGCTTTTGTTCTATTTCCATCTACGCTGTCCAGGATATCAGAAATATATTTTTTCTCAAATATGCCTACGGCCTCTTTAAGGGGCATGTCCTTAATTTTCTTTTTACCGATATTATAGGCCGCACTATTTTCAAGATGGATGATCGGACCTTTAGTAATGGTAAACAATCTTTCCACCAAATTCTTAAGCTCTCGAACATTTCCAGGCCAATCGTATTCGATTAACGTTTTAATCGCTTTTTCAGCAAACGTTTTTGGTGGTTTACCGGCCTCAGTGGAGTTCAATTCCAAATAATGTTCCAGCAGCAAGGAAATATCATCCCTTCTCTCTCTCAAGGGCGGAAGCCATATCGGAAAAACATTCAGCCGATAATAGAGGTCTTCACGAAACTTACCGTTTAAAATCAAATTTTTAATTTCTTTATTAGAAGCCGCGACAAACCTGACATCGATTTCGACAACCTTCGAACTACCGAGTCTTTCAAATTCCTTTTCCTGGATAATCCTCAAAAGTTTTGCCTGCATGTTGACATCAAGAAGATCGATGTCATCAAAAAAAACGGTGCCGGTATCGGCAAGCTCCAGCTTTCCGATACGGGTACTGCTTGCCCCGGTAAAAGCGCCTTTGTTGTGTCCGAAGATTTTGCTCTCCATCAATGTCGCCGGTATGGCTGCACAATTTACAACCACAAACGGCTGATTCTTTCTATGGCTACGATTGTGTATGGCCCTGGCAACAAGTTCCTTTCCTGTTCCGCTTTCTCCTTGTATCAGTACGGTTCCGTCACTCTGAGCAATGGTAGAAATTAGATCAAATATTTTCCTCATTTTTTTATTTTTACCCACCATTTTTTCAAATGGATGATACCGTTCCAGTTCGTTTCTGAGATACGTCACTTCTTTCACAAGGCTTTGCTTTTCTAAGGCTCGCCGAATTACGGTTAAAACATCATCCACGACAAACGGTTTAATGATGTATTCGTAAGCCCCCAGCTTAATCGCCTGCACTGCCGTTTGAATCTCATTGACAGCGGTCACCATGATAATTTCCGTATTCGGGTCCGTCTCTACGAGTTTTTCAAGGAGTTCAAGGCCGTTAATGTCCGGCAAAAGGATATCGAGTAGAATCAAATCTACCGAATTTTTCTTAAAAATATCCATCGCTTCTTGGCCTGTTCCTGCGAGAAGCACATGGTAATCATCTTTTAAGACCATGTTAAACGACTGACGTACGCCATTTTCATCGTCAACAACTAAAATCGTATCCTTTTTTTTCATACCAATAATTCCAATATCCTAAAAAGTGAGTAAAAAAGATTTTCTCGAATCCGACCCAATAAAACAAATCGTCGATAAAAGTCGTGCGTTATAAAAATACTTGATTTATAAAGCAAACTCTATGCCAAACTGCAATTTCGAGTATTATACCTAAGTTAATGAAAACACGATAACCGCCCACTTAAATATGAACAAATCCATGTTTCACAGATGTGACTTAAACAAAAAAATGTAAAAAAATATATCAACACAAAATTGCAGACGCGTCAATTAAAGAGGTTTGAATACATTCATGCACAGAAAAATGTGCATTCATGCACATTTTTCTGTGCATGAATGATCCTCAGCCGCCAAAATGAACAAGATTTACTAAATCGTTTGAACTTAACAAAACCTTCCGCCGACCGGTCATTGTGGATGGGAATGCCTTTGAAACAAGGATTGCTGGCAACATAAATAAAATAATCTAACAAAAAAACGATTTTTGTCTCAAATACCGATTTCATCTGAAGACTTTGGCACGCTTTTTGAGAGAAATAAAACTAAACAAATAAATTGATAGACATCAAATCTTCATTACCGATATTTCGTAATGCATGACCGTAGTTTTAAATCCACCTGTTGTCTCCGTGCTGCCTTTCCATCTGGATGTTATCAATTCTCTTTTAAGTCAAGGCTTATTATCACAAGAGAAATATTTATAACTTTCAGGAGGTGTACCATGAGTCTAAACTTAAGTTCTTTTCTGCAATGGCGGTTTAACATTTATATGTGCAAGATTCTGGGATTAAGGGTAACTTTTTATTACATCAGTATTCTGGGAAAACTCTATTTCTTTTTTAACAAAAAAGAAAAATGGCAAATCAAAAAGGCTGTTAACACGGTTTTTAGCGATCATAAACACCAATTTGAAATCAGATCTTTAACCAAAAATGTGTTTCGGGGAATAGTATTCCATTACTACGAAAAATTTGTTAATGCCTTTGCCGCTGCTGAAGCATTGAAAACCTTCCTTAAAATACACGTGGAAAGCCAGGGTATGACAGCACTGGAAAAAGCGCTTGCCAAAGGAAACGGTGTTCTTTTAATTACGGGTCATTACGGGGGACTCGAGTTTATCCCGGCTTTTTTAGGTGCTAACAACTATCCGGTAACCATTGTCGCCAGGTTCTCATCAGATAGTCTGAGGAAATTATGCTTTCATCAAGCAGACAATTTTTCAGTAAAAGTTATTGATGGGGACCACACCCCCAATATCGCAAAGGCCATTTTTGCCGACCTTAGAGAAAATCGAATTGTAATTACCCAGTGTGATGAAATAGATGAATGGAGGCCCTGTCGTCATAAAAAAATACATTTTTTGGGCCGACAGATTCATCTGGATAAAACCATCAACCTTTTCTCAAAAAGATGTGCTGCCGCCATTGTTTTTGGTGTAATGCACAGAAATCAACAGCACCGATATAAATTTATTGTAACTTCATGGGACGAAATGGCAAAACGTTTCCGGCGTTCCAGGGATATGTCTATTGGAGCGGTGGTGCTGAAATTTATGGAAAATTACATATACAAATATCCTGAAGGATGGTATCTGTGGAAAAAATACCAGGCATTGAATTTGTTCGCTCCATCTGGTGCTGATGTAAAAGCACCGGCATCGATTCCTGTACTTGAACCTTCCACTGTTTAACTTTGGTTAACGCAAAAATTTAAACGTTCATATCGCCTTCTTGGAAAATATATGGCGATGAACCTTCACAGCTAACGCGAACAGCAATCCATGCGATGATTCGGTTTTTCAGGCGGGTCGTCTGAATTCGTATGGGTCTTGTTTTCAACATATCTAAAATAATATCCGTTTGATAAGATACACTTCGAAACTCTATCAAAGGGTTCTATAATGATTTTATTTATTGAGCCGATTTCCAAAAATACGGGGATGTATGTTCCCGCTTATCCTTTGCCCGTCATGGAGATTGCCAGCTATGTTAAATTTAACCTGCCAGACGTAGAAATAAAGGTGATCTCCATACCGATGGACTATGGTTTGCCGCTTAGCAAAAAAGGAAAAGAGCAGATAGAACAGGAATTCTTTAAAGATCTGACCAAAATAAAACCAAAAGGGGTCGGTATTTCATGCACGGCAATTTCCCAAGCGGAAGAAGTCATCAATTTATGTAATCTTATCAGGGCCTTTGATCCGAATATTTTCATCTTTTTGGGAGGTTACTTCCCGACCTTGTATTATGAAGAAATATTTTCCAGAACTTCGGCTGTGGATTTGATCGTGCTGGGAGAAGGTGAAGTGTCCGCTCTCAAGATCGTTGAACTTTTGGATAAAGACCAAAATCCGATTAACAACAACATCCCAAATCTGGCCTGGAAAACAGACGGAAAAATCCACTTAACCCAAAAAGGAAAACCTTTTGATCTCAGCAGAAAAGCGCCTCTAAACCCAGGGTTATTAAGGCATCCGGGCAGGTACGATATTCTGCCGTACGCTTTTAGTAGGGGATGTCCCTATAAATGTAATTTTTGTATGGAAGAGTCTATACGACCTTACAGGAGGGAAGTCCCAGACAATATCATCCATCTCGATCTGAAAAATTTATTAGATCAGACGAACGCCCATACACTGCTTGTCAGCGATGCTCTTTTTAAATCATTTGATATCTTCCCATTACTTCGATCATTAAATTTGAAAGTTAATTTTGAAACCCGTTGCGATGTTCTTGATCCATCCATAATTTCTAGAATTTCAGATGTTTGCGGGGTATTGGCCCTTGGGTTTGAGTCGGCCAGCTATCATACATTAAGACGGATGAATAAGGTCAGAGACAGATCGCACTATAATAAATATATTTCAAATGCCATGGCCATATTCAAAGAGGCCGTCAAAAATGAAGTTCCTTTAATGGTTTTCATGATTGCCGGTTATCCGGGTGACACAGAACAAGATCTTAAAGAAAGCCTTGTATTTGCTCAAAATTTATCTAAACACAAGGGGCCGGGGGGGCATGTCTTTAAAATTGGGGAATGCAGAGTTTACCCAAAAACAAAAATTTATGACCTCGCTCTTTCCCTGCCGGATGTTGTTTTTGATGATGACGGTGTTTTTGGACAGAACATTGTCAGACAGCCGTCTAAAAATTTTGACTTTGATACTGTTTTATCTTATATGAGAGAAATCTATAACTTATCCAACCCTACGTCAAAAATGAAAGAAACCCTTTTAAACATTATGCCTTTTTTTCGACTACCTGCCCATGCATTAAAAGATGATTTGATTCCTAACACCTGTTTCAGGGAAGAAGGCAGACAGATATTTAGTATACAAAGTGAAAGCCTTACAGCTTTCAGGCCATTGGCACCCAAATTAACAGATAAATATGCAAACTTAATGTCAGAACAACGAAGTGTGAGAGATTTAGTTTTTTAGTCATGGAAAAAGAAGTCAACTGCCTAAATTCCAAAGTTATATTGGGATATGTAAAGGAACACAATAACGGTGACTATTCCAGCCTTCTGAAGAACCTTCACCCTGAGATCGATGCCCTTCCAGACCCTGAGCGATTTTTAATAGATCCCAACAACTGGATCTCATGCACTGTAGCTTCCAAATTATATGAAAGGGCCAGAATGATTCTTAAGGACGAGTTAGCTGCCTATAAGATAGCCAAATATGCTGTTGAAAAAACTAAGCTTGGTTATGCTCAGAGGATAATCGCTAAGGGGTTTTGGTCGTATAAAACAGGACTCAAACATGTTCAAAAATTAAATGACAAATGGAACCGAAATAAGAGAGTTGAGCTGGTTGAAATTAAGAGAAACGGAGCCATCCTTAAATTACACTGGAACTCCCAGATGGATGTATCAAAAGATTTATGCCTGATGAACCAGGGAACCTACACTTTTCTGCCGCTCATATGGGGAGGGAGGCCTCTGGATCTGAAAGAAAAATGTTGTTACTTTAACGACGCACCATATTGTGAGTATCATTTAAAATGGCCTTTCCGTAATAGATTATATGAAATTTTTTCAAGGTTTCACACATCAAAATCACTTTTAATAGACACCATAACTGAAATGGAGGAAGACAAGAAACTCATTGAAGAAAAATACGAAGAGGTCAATCGTCTAAATTTAGAACTTAATTATAAAATCAAACAGCTTCTGGCCATACATGAGACGGGTAAGGCGATCCTTTCTGTGCTGAATCTGGAACAACTTTTGACTGTTATCATGAAAATTCTTTCAAACGTTTGCCAAATTCACCGTGCCATAATTATGCTCGTGAATGAAAATGAGGAAGTACTTGAGTATATCCACGGCACCGGTTTTGACGGTAAAGTTCCGGAAGCGGTAACAAATTACAAAGTATCGCTCAATCGCTTGAGCAACATTCTGGTCAGGGTAACCAACACCGGACAGTCGGAATATGTGCCTGAGGTAAAAAACTCAAGTTTGAGAAAAGAAAACATTATGTTGACTTTAAGCAAACCCACTTCGGCATATGTGGTTCCTCTAATCACCCGTTCCAAAGTGATCGGCGTCATCGCCACGGATGCTGTTGATGGAAAAGGTGTACCCAAAGAAACCCGGGAAACACTGGAAGTTTTCGCACCCCAGATCGCCATAGCCATAGAAAATGCAAGACTTTACAGAAAGCTTCAGGAACAGATGAAGGAACTCAAGCAATCGCATGCGCTTTTGAGCCGGTCCCAAAAATTCTCCTTTTTAGGAAATCTGGCAGCAAGATTGGCCCATGAGATAAAGAATCCCATGACCGCCATTGGGACTTTCATCCAGATGATACCGCAGAAATACCATGATGAAGAATTCCGGGAAAACTTTCATAATATCGCGATGGAAGAGACAAGCCGGATTAACAACCTCATTACAGAACTGTTGGATCTGGTCAAGAAAAGAGAATCAAACTTCGAGCTGAATAACCTTCATGATCTCATTGATAAAATGATTCTCCTTGTTTCGCCCCAGAGTAATGCCAAAAAAATCGAGGTGTCCCGTCGATTCGATCCCAACATCGGACAGGTGTGGATGGACAGTGAAAAGATAAAGGAGGTGGTTCTGAATCTGCTCTCAAACGCGGTAGAATTTACCCCCGAAGGCGGTAAGATCGAGTTTGTTACAACACACTGTATTGAAAAAGGGAAACCGGCCACAATTTGCATTGAGATTAAAGATAACGGTACCGGGATCCCTCAATCGATGATTGACAATGTATTTGATCCCTATTTTACAACAAAACACAGAAGCAGTATGCATAACGGTACCGGTCTCGGCCTGTTTATCGCTTATCAGAACATGCAGGATCATAATGGGAGCATAGAGGTAAAAAGCAAGGTTAATGAAGGATCTGTATTTACGCTGACCCTCCCTGTCGATAAGCCAAAATTATCATTACAAAAAGATTGATGATAACATCTTGGCTATTTGAAAACAGATCGTTTCAAGTAACGTTTGATTTTTGCCGGAAAAAAACTCTTGGATAACAGCTCACAATGAAAATAGATAAGATCATCGTACACCCTGTAAATCTCCCTTTTTCTATTCAGTTCTCCCATGCGTTGAGAAAAAGATCCTCAGTCAAAAACATCATCGTTGAAGTTGCCGCCGAAAAAGGAGAAATTAAAGGATACGGTGAAGGCGCCCCCAGATCTTTTGTAACCGGGGAATCACAGCAAAGTTCAGCGCAAAGTATACACCGCTTTGTTAAACTGGATCATTTTCCATGGGACCTGGATGATGTCTCTCAGATCTGGAATTTTATCGACAGCCTAAGAAATGGAAAATCACAAAATGCTGCAACCTGCGCCCTGGAAACAGCCCTGCTCGATGCCTTGGGGAAAAATCATAAAAAGAACATCATAGATTATTTTTCAAAAGATTTCATAACAAACAAAATTTATTACGGAGCTCCGCTACCGATTGCAGATAAACAAAAAATTATTGAAATATGTCAGCTTATCAAGAAAATGAAAATTAAAAGGCTGAAGTTAAAAATGGGAAAAGATTTATTCAAAAATAAAGAAATCCTCGAGGCTGTTCATCTTGTTTTTGGAGAAGATTATGATCTGAAGATCGATATAAACGGTGTATGGAATCACTCCCTGGCTTTAAAACACGAATATTTGATAAAAAAATATAAGGTAAAAGTTGTTGAACAACCCATGGCTCCGGACTCTTCGGAACTTGCCGATTTTGCAAACCTTATGCAAAAAGCCGGCACAATCCTGATGGCCGATGAGTCTGCATGTTCTCTAAGTGATGTGGAAAAGATTTCAAGAAACGGCCATTATCAGATGATTAACGTCCGCCTCTCCAAAAATGGAGGATTTAGAAATTCCTTGAAGATTATTGACCACTTAAGGCGCAACGGAACTTATTTCCAGATCGGATGCCATCTTGGCGAGTCTGGTATTCTTTCTGCAGCTGGTAGAATTTTATGCCTTCTCTGTAATGATGCAGTGTATTATGACGGTTCTTATGATGAATTCCTGCTTGAGGAAAATGTTACACTTGAAAATATATCCTTTGGGCTGGGCGGTGAAGCCAATCCCTTGAGTGGCCCTGGTCTGGGCATCGAAGTAAGCAGTCAAAATCTGGCGCGCTTATCCGAAGGTTCTCCCACCGTTATAGAAAGACCGAGACAATGACCCGGCTCCATCGGACAAAAAAATCCAGGCGCTTTCTTTCCTTACGGGCTCTTATCTGTGAGTTTATTCAGCAAAAATTTAATTATACCTTAAGCGATCTATTTTGAAAAATCAACGTGTTGCAAATTTCATTGTTAATCGATAGATCGTCACGATTTTTTCAGATATTGCGTCAGAACGTACCCAAAAAGCCGGGTACCCACATCCAGAACCCTTTCATCAAGATCGAAATAAGGAGAATGGAGACCATGTTGAAAGCCTTTGTTTGAATCGTGGCAACCGATCCCTACCATTACCCCACCCCATTCCTGACAAAAGTAAGCAAAATCTTCGGCACCCATTCTTGGAAGTCCGCTATGGACATTGTCGGCACCCAAGACTTCTTTGGCGCAGGTCACGATGTGTTCCACCAGTACGGGATTATTTACCAGAACAGGATATCCCTCGGTAATGTTCAGTGTTGCTGAGATGCCGAATGATCTGGCCACGCCTTCCACCATATCTTCAAGGCGCTTTATTATCTCTATACGAATATCCGGTTTCAGGGTTCGCAGGGTACCCTCCAAAACAGCTTCCTCAGGGATGATGTTTGACGCTGTTCCCGCCTGAAAACGTCCGATGCTAATCACTGCGTTTTCAAGGGGTGGAAGTTCGCGGCTTATAATCGACTGCAGTTGTGTAATAAGATACGCTCCTGCGACAATAGGATCTTTACAGTGGTGCGGATGGGCACCATGCCCGCCCTTGCCTTTTAAACGGATGAAAAGACTGTCTGCAGCAGCATTACTGATCTCAGGTGCAAGTCTAATATGTCCCATAGGCAGTTCAGGATACATGTGCCCGGCAAAAACAGCTTTTATCGGCTCGGCATCAAAAATACCTGATTGAAGCATAGCCTTGGCGCCTGCTCCCCCTTCTTCAGCAGGCTGAAATATAAATACAATTTCACCGCAACCGTTATGAGACCATCGGTTTTCAATCAACCATCGAATGACACCCAGGGCAATGGTCATATGCCCGTCATGTCCGCAGGCATGCATAAATCCCTGATTCCGGGATTTGTAGGGAACATCATTTTTTTCTTCCAGCGTCAGGGCATCCATATCCGCCCGGAATGCAACCATAGGTCCAGTGCGTTTTGCACGCAGCTTCGCCACCACACCGGTTCCCCCCACACCCGCCTGAAAAGGTACCTTGAGGGTATCTAAAGTTTCACAAATTTTAGCTGCGGTTTTCACTTCCTTGTAAGCCGGTTCCGGGAATTGGTGAAACCAGCGACGCAACTCCACAAGCCATTTAAAAAAATCATCCGGTAATGTTCTCGACATATTATACCTCCCCCGGATTCTCCTGAATTGAATAATTATAAAGAATTGAAAAGCGATAATATCCTAAAAGTTAAATTGCTATGTATAGACGCTTTTGTCAAATCGGGTCGTTTGAAAGCCAAAAACGTTTAGAGCCCTTTGGGGAAAAATTTATTATGGATAGCATTGACCGCACAGTGTAAATCCTTGTTGCGCACCAAAAAATAGAGGGCCACCGGAGAAGGTCCGAATGAAATCATCTCAACATTGACGCCGCATTCAGCAACGGCCGAAAAGCATTTTGCCGCAATCCCTTTGCTTTGAATGAGTCCGGCGCCAACAATACTTACCAGCGCCACATCTTCAATCTTTTCTAACCGCTGATGAGGCTTAGGATGAATTGATTTAATAGCGCGACAACCGGGCTCCAAATCCTTCAAAGCAAGCAGCAAGCTGATGCAGGTTTGAGACGTCACTACAGATTTAATATTAATGCCGCTTTCAGCGATTTGCTTGGAAACGATAGAAAGAATGCCCAGTCGAGCACCAACCCCCGAAGCATGAACCTTAATGATACCGATATCGTCGTCATGGGCCACGCTCTTTATGATATTTTTTGATTTTTGGCTTCTTGCGGTAATCAGACTCCCTGTGGCGTCCGGGTTCAAAGTGTTTTTGATGGCAATATTTATACGACTGCTTCTTAGTGGTTCCACTGTTCTCGGGTGAAGGATTTTAGCGCCAAAATAAGAAAGTTCAGCAGCTTCGTCATAAGATAGTCTCGGGATAAGTTGTGCTTTTGGAACAAAATCCGGATCAGCGCTCATATAACCATCAACATCTTTCCAGACTTCCAGAATATCCGCTTTCATCGCTGCAGCCACCACCGCCGATGAATAATCACTGCCGCCTCGACCGAATGTTGTGATGTCGCCGTCTTCGCTCACCCCAAAGAAGCCTGGAATAAATAGAACAATGTTCCGCTTCATTAATGGCTTTAGATTCTTCTGAAAATTATGGGTTGTTTTGCGCAAATTGACCGTAGCGTCACCAAACTTGCCGTCGGTAATCAGGCCGATTTTGTCAGGCATACGGCAGGTGGCCTGAACACCCATGGATCGAAGCACACTGGAAAGAAGTAGTGCGGAAAAACGCTCACCGAAACTGCTGATAATATCCAGAATTCTCGGTGTGGTTTCCCGGGTAAAACTGAGACCATAATAAAGGCGCTCGAGTTTACTTAAAGATTTGTTTAGATCCCTCTTAAATTTTTTTTGGATGTTGCCTTTGGGCATAAGATGACGGGCGATGAGCATATGTTTGTTATTTAACAGACTCATGATATTGGGTATATTCTTGTCACTCTCAAGTGCCACTGACATGCTGTCAATGAGAAAATCAGTAACCCCGTTAAGGGCAGAAACCACAAAAATATGACCCCGGCCACGATCGGCAATCAGTTCGATAATCTTCTCGATATTCTTTTTCCCTTTTAGACAGCCACCACCGATTTTAATCACTTTCATAACGTCTCTCCTAAAGTATATTGAGCATGCGACATAACCCAAACTTGCAAAAAGTGCAAGAATGAACAAGAATGAATAATTCAGGGGTCGGGGTGTTTTTATTTGTTAAATCGCTCCATGGATATTTTTTTCTTGTCCGCCTCACCGCCCCGCAAGCGGGATCTTCGACAAAGCGGCATCTTCGACTGGCGAGAAGGCAAAATATTTCTTTGTAGCAATAAAGCTTATTGTTTGTACATTTTCATGGTATAGGTTTGAAGTTAATTTTATTGGGCAATATCAGGAAATGAATGAAATTATGAAATCTTTCGGGAAAACGCCAGATTTTATTGATCGGGTAATACATAGACTCTATGAAAAAAACCGTCATGATCGTATTTTTTCAAAAGACGTTACGAATTCTTCCACGACATCGGCCGTGCTCTTTTTGCTCGGCATGCATTGTAAAGAAAAAGACTTTTCCAGTGGGCCATGTTTGATTTTGAACAAACGCTCCTTAAAGGTGAAACAACCTGGAGACTTATGCTGTCCAGGAGGAAGCATATCGTCCCGCGTTGATACCTTTTTATCAAAAATTTTGTATTTGCCGGGTTCTCCTCTCACTCGTTGGCAGTATTGGCAGCTGTGGCACAAACAACGGCGTCAAGAAGCCCAAAATATGGCCCTTTTGTTTGCCACGTGTTTGCGAGAGGGCTTTGAAGAAATGCGTTTGAACCCTCTTGGGGTTAAATTTTTAGGGCCGCTTCCGCCTCAGCAGCTCATCATGTTTCACAGGGTGATTTATCCAATGGTTTGCTGGATCAACCATCAAAAGCAATTTATCCCAAACTGGGAAGTAGAAAGGGTTGTTTACATTCCACTCCAAAATTTATTGAACCCCTCTCATTATGCTCGGTATAGGCTGCAAATTGAAACATCCCGCGGGGATGGAAAAAATCCAGACGTGATAGACTATCCTTGTTTTATCCAAAAGGGCAAGGATAACAATGAGATACTGTGGGGTGCCACATTTCGCATCACAATGGTTTTTCTTGAAATTGTCTTTGGATATAAGCCACCGGACATGGAATCGCTTCCGGTTGTTTTTGGGTCTTTGGATAAAAATTATCTCACCGGAAATGGGTGACTACAATATAATTTTCATCAACACCAATACAGCGTAGCAGGCTGGGAAATTTTTAATTTAAAAAACAATTCGAAAAAATATTCACTTTAAGTTCATCCAGAATGCATATTACCGTTTCAGAATATTTTTATACATTTATCAGTATGAAAATTGATATTTTAAAACGTCTTTTATTGACAAATCCCATTGTCGGCACTATTTTTGTGTAAATTCTATTCCAGGTTGGACACATAGATTATTATGAAAAAAGGAGAAAATAATGGTTGAAGTCACAGAGGTAGCTACAAAACAGATTGCTGAATATTTCAAAGGTAAAGAAGTGTCACCCATTCGAATTTTTTTAAATTCAGGCGGCTGAGGCGGTCCATCACTTGCCATGGCTCTGGATGAGCCAAAAGCCACAGACGATGTCTTCGATATAGACGGTTTTCGATATATTGTCGATAAAGATTTCATGGAAAAGGCAAAACCTATAAAGGTGGATTTTTCTGAAATGGGTTTTAAACTCGATTGTTCCATAGATTTTGGGGCAGGATGTTCAGGCTGCGGAACAACAAGTACCTGCGGTTAAGCATCTAACCAATTCTGTTTCAAGGGCAACACATCATGTGTGTTGCCCTTTTTTATGATTGTTCCAAGAAAATAATTCCAGAATCTTGCACGAGTCGAAGAATTATAAAGACTCATATTAATTTTCATGCATGATTCAGATTTTAGGTAGTGTCCACCCATAAATGAGAATTTTTGTTCAAGATCAAGCCTCCGGCCCGTAGCGCCTACGCCCCGGAGGGGCATGCAAAAAAAATAACCACAGGCATATGTATAATATTCCGAGGATTATTTTTTGAGCATAACCCCAGTGAAATAAGCTCTGCATTTCACGGGGCAAGCGCAGAGACTTGTCCGCCTCCGGCGGATTGAGCAAAAAGACCATTTACGGATGGACACTAGGTAGCACAGGGGATACACAAATACTTACCGTTTTCTGTCTCAACCATTTTGGTCGACATGGTCATTTCACCGCACGTTGCACAGGCTTCTGAGCGTGCCAATGGTGCATAAGGCGGCATAACACAGTCAACTTTTTGTGTGGAAAAAATATCGTCAAACGGTCTTTGGAGAAGATCATCTGATTTCAGCATCTTATGGCGACGTTTATCTTTTTCCGTTGCAGTGCCTGAAGAAATAGCTGCATCAAGTTGAAAAAATTCGTCTTTGGGTTTACCCTGATATTGATAATGTTTTTTACGTGAAAAGCGGTAAGCCTTCTTGTTTTGGCGGTTCAAGATGGTATATACATTTTTTCCGTAGTCTTTTAAGATGAGGTTGCCCTTGCCGATTGAGGTCCCCAGAAGGATTTGTAATGCGTCAACCGCGCATGAATCATTTTCACTGATGGCAACGACCTCTTCATCCCTTGATCGGTTGAGTTTGAGAAGATCCATGGCTGCTTTAGCAACCATGTAACCATATATGAGCCCCGGACAAAGATGTCCGTGGAATTCAACGCATTTTTTTAGATCTTCCGGCAGTTGAAATTCAATGTTTTTGCTCTCTTTCATGGAGAAACTCCTTTTACTACCGTAAAAATGGGATTGGTTAGAACATGTTCAACGGATTTATTAACTTTCTCTCTGAATTCTGGCTGATTTTTTCTTTTTCATTCCTTGTAGCATTAACCGGAGCCATGTCGCCCGGCCCCCTGCTAACCTATACCATTATTAAATCGGCCAAAACAAACAGGCGCGGTTACCTGATGGGGCTTTGGATCATAACAGGACATGCAATCCTCGAAATGGGTATTATCATTCTTTTGCTTCTCGGTTTTTCTTTTGTTTTGAAAAACATTGCTGTTGTCCGCATTATTGGCGTTTCAGGAGGTCTCATACTTATACTTTTTGGAGCATCTATCATAAGGGATATAGTTAATGGAAATATTTCTACCAACTTCCTGAATTCACGAGACGAACTCAACAAAGATCCTGGGCTGATTGAAAATAAAGGTATCGAAAATCCTATCATCGGAGGTATTATGGTTTCCATGTCAAACCCTTATTGGTGGGTATGGTGGGCCACAATAGGGTTTGCCTTTATGATCCAGTTTAATATATCTTTCAAAAAATGGCCAAAACTTTTAGCATTTTTTTTAGGGCATGAAGCTGGAGATCTGATTTGGTATTTACTTGTTTCAACACTTGCATTCTTTGGTTTAAGGCATATGAACCGAAAAGCATATTACGGAATTCTAATGTTTTGTGCACTATTCATGGTTCTGTTCGGCATATACCTGGGTATCTCTCCTTTTCTAAAAAACACCATGTAATCAGATAATTTATCTATATCCTCTCGATAAATCAATTGATTCAGCCTATTCAATTACTTAAACACAAATCACAAACTGTCAAACTCCGAGTAAAAAGGATCGATGGAATCATCCCCGATATCGGATTTTTCCGAAGCATTGTCTCCAGCTTTGTTTTGGCGTTCCTCTTCACGAACACGCAATTTGATGATCTCGATATGTTGTTTCGCCAGCTTCTCACCCCCCATTTTTAAATATAATTGAATGATTTTTTGGGTATGACTGTCACTTCTAAGTTTTTCGGGTACCCGATACATCAAACGCTTAAAAGTTCCTTGAAGCTCGTCCGGGATATTCAAGTTCTCTGCCATCGTCTCTCCTGGATACGGTCTAATGAATTTCCCCGCTGCAAGCAGGCGGGGTATCAAAGTGAAAAAGGCCCTTTTAATATTGGGAAGACACGTTGTTTCTCCCCAAAAGCCTCTTCCGCATGTTTACCCCACCACAAGCGGATGGGGTATTAAAAAAACCATGATAAACACCCAATTAAATGAAATAATTAAAAGTTTTTTAAACACCATGTGGTCCCGCCTGTGGCAGGAGATAAAGTTTATACGTGAGCATATCGAATTTTTAGATTTCGATAAAAATCCACATTACAATCTTATTAGCCATGACAATAATTCATGGCTGTAAAATGTAAAGCGTTTTTCACATAATTTTTCAACTCTTTTATTCCAACCGCCCAACTTTTTTGTACGGAAGGATACCTGAATCTTTATGCCTGAAAAAATATTTGGAATTGAATAAAATGTGATATATGTGTTAAAGTTTAAAATAAAATCTTGTAATGATTTTATGAAACTCTCGCAAGCTCCGCTATGGCGGGATTCCTGCTGCGCTTTAACAAATTACGGGGTTTTCGGAATCTTGCCCGCCTCAGGCGGGTAAACCACTGCACCTCGGGATGCAGCACCGCACTTTCACTTTAAAATTGACTGACTCAAAAAAACAATCCTTAATGAGATAGTATCGAAACGATGAACAAACAAGAAATGAGTCCTGGGCATTTATTAGAAATATCAGGAAGTTACTGGCAAACATGTACACTCCATGCCGCGGTTAAACTTGATATTTTTACCATCATCGGTAACAGTCGTCTGAAAAGCAAAGATGTATCGGATATGATGTATGGTAACCAAAGAGGGGTTGAGATGCTTCTGAATGCCCTCTCGGCCATGGAGTTACTGGAAAAAAAAGAAAACACCTATTCAAACACGCCATTAAGCCTGGCGTTTCTTGTCAAAAACTCTTTCCGGTATATCGGTCATATCATCATGCATCATTATCATCTGGTGGATTCGTGGAACAGGCTGGATGTTGCTGTTCGAACAGGCCAACCCGTGAGAGGAAGAGTCTCGCATACCGACGAAGAAAGAAGGGAAAGCTTCCTTATGGGAATGTTCAATCTTGCGATGAATCTGGCACCGGTTCTGGTCCCGAAAATAGATCTTTCCAATCGGCATCATCTGCTCGATTTGGGGGGTGGCCCTGGAACTTATGCCATTCATTTCTGTTTGAACAATCCACAGCTTAAATCCACTGTTTATGATCTTCCAACCACACGACCCTTTGCTGAAAAGACCATTGCCAAATTTAATTTGCAGGATCGAATCAATTTCAAGGATTCAGACTATCTCGAAGAAGATATCGATGGGGTCTTTGATGTGGCTTGGTTGTCACATATTCTCCATGGAGAAAGTTTCGAAGACGCCCGTAATATCGTTCGAAAGGCCGTTTCCACCCTTCAACCCGGCGGCTTGATCATCATTCATGAGTTCATTTTAAACAATACCATGGACGGTCCGCTTTTCCCGGCATTGTTTTCCTTAAACATGCTCTTGGGTACATCCGGCGGACAGGCCTATTCAGAAGAACAACTCATAACCATGCTCACCGATGCCGGCGTCAGGGATTTTCAACGTATTTATTTCGACTCTCCTAATGATTCTGGAATATTAACAGGCATTGTCGGATAAAATGGCCAATATGATGAATATGTAAAGATTTGAACCCCTCAAATATTATGATTTTGCCTTTCCGCCGGTCGAAGATACCGCTTTGTCGAAGATCCCGCTTGCGGGGCGGTGAGGTTTATCCGCCTCTGGAGGGCGGACAAGAACAAATTTATTTCGGCCCTCTACATTATTGGCTTTTTAGCAATATTCGGAGTACGTGTTCACGGGGTTTGCTTCCCCGTGTAACGATATTGGCAAAGTGGCTTCCCTACAAAAGTAAGTGCCGCGGCCAGGTGGTGCAAAAAAAAGACTGCAATTTATTTATGCGCGGTTTGTTTATACGAAGTTGTTTGCTCAGTATGTGAAACTGCCTTTTTTTGTTCGGTAGGTGAAGCTACTGTTTTCTGTGTGGCATATAAATCTTCTTTTTTGCTGATTTTCCATTTTTTACCTTGTTTGACCAAAAAGAGCTGGCCGTCAAAATTAATTGTACCCAAAACTTTTACAGTGGCCCTGTTGCCTTCTTTTTTCGTGACAGTATATTTTAATTTTGATGTATCAATTTTGAAATCGTTATCGAATGCACACTGTTTTTTTACATAATCCTTGGCCACATCTTCAACGGTGGCTTTTCCGCATGCAAAAAGCATTAGAACAGATAGAATAATTCCAAGATAGATGATCCTTTTCATTACGCACCTCATCAATTTTTATTGTTGAAAAAAAATTCTGTTTTCAAGCCATCGCAAAAATGCGGATTACGTTCAAGGACAAGGCGCGAGCCGATGAAAAAGCGCAGCATACACGGGAGTATGTGAGCATTTTGAAGAGGCTCGCAACACCGTAATTGGGCGTTAGATGTATTTTTGAGATGGCTTGTTGTTAAACAGATTGAATATTCGGGTATGGACTGATAGCATCTCCATTTAAAACGGTCAAGCCCCTTTAAATATGATACACAGATATAATCAAGAACAAACTCTTAACGATTTAATGATGTCAATAACCAAATCTGAAACAGGAGGAATGTTATGGAAAATCCCATTGAGAACTACTGGAAAACCAGGTTGACGGAACTTAAAGAAACCCTGACCGAAAATAATTTTGAAGTCTTTGTAGCGGAAAACACCGATGAAGCCAAATCGATTGTGCTTGAAAAAATAATCCTCGAGATAGCACCCAAAAGTGTCTCTTGGGGCGGATCTTTAACATTTGTTGCCACCGGACTTTATGATGTTCTCAAAAACGACAATGATCTTAACGTACTGGATACGTATGACAAAACCCTGTCTCCTGAAGAAAGTCTGGAACGGCGTCGGCAGTCACTGCTGGTCGACCTTTTTATTACCGGAAGCAACGCGGTGACCGAAACCGGGCAGCTTGTCAATCTGGATATGATCGGTAACCGGGTGGGTGCACTCACTTTTGGACCCAAAAATGTCATTATTCTTGTCGGTCGTAACAAGATCGTTCCGGATCTGGATGAGGCCATGTTCCGTATTAAAAATTATGCGGCCCCGGTCAACACCATGCGACTTGACAAAAAAACACCCTGTGCCAAAACATCATTTTGTGAGGATTGTAAAAGCCCGGATCGTATATGCAACACCTGGACAATTACAGAAAAGTCATTCCCCAAAAAAAGGGTGAAAATTATCCTGATTAACAAGGATTTGGGGTTTTAGCCTGAATATTTCCTGAAGAAATCGAAAAAGGGGTTCAAAAAGACTTTGATAAGAGAATTTTAAAACGATAAACAACCAGATTAAACTTTTTTCATTTTCTCTGTCATCTGGTTTTTGTACAACTTATAATATTTAAACACTTTTTCAATGTAATAATGGGTGGATTT
>Ga0224495_10001247_pt1 | contig 18286 bp, 20 predicted proteins | sample SF_Jul11_sed_USG_FD_168128 | JGI IMG/M metagenome (GOLD analysis project Ga0224495, IMG submission 168128) | Sediment microbial communities from San Francisco Bay, California, United States - SF_Jul11_sed_USGS_4_1 | ecosystem: Environmental > Aquatic > Marine > Sediment | place: USA: California... | reverse complement strand
CATCGATCCCGCACACCGTCAGGGGTATGCAAAAATCTGGTTAGCCGGTTTCTCTATGGGCGGGCTGGGTTGCCTAGTCTACCAACGCAGACATCCCGGCGATATTGACGGAATACTGCTCACCAGCCCTTTTCTCGGCTGGCCTTCTATACACCGGGAGATCCGAAACTCCGGCGGGGTCGCATCATGGTCTGCGACCTCAGACGACCCACAGGACTGGGAGCGACTGCTCTGGAGTTGGATCAAAAACCATGACCCCGCCACCACTCCACCAATCTGGCTTGGCTACGGCGAAAGTGATGTCATAACAGGTGACGGCCCTCATCTTCTAGCTACTGTCCTGCCGACTGAGCAAGTATTCTCTGTATCAGGCAATCACACTATCAACACCTTCAAGACGATATTCCTGCATCATCTCGACACCTTGGCACGACGCCAGTAGCCTAAGAGCGGCAGAGGCACATATCGCCTTGAATAAACACCAACCCCAAGCTAAAGCAAGACCCTTTGAACTTTCGTTCAATGTATATTGAGAGTCCTGCAATAATCTCCGCCAAAGAATTGATTTGGGTCTCGTTGACATACCATTGGGCGGAATTTCCAGTGCCCCATCCAAACACACTGCCCTTAGTAATAGATTCAGCGATTTTTGCCGACCGCATCCTGGTCATCTTTAGTATTTTGCCGCGATATCCATAAACGATGACACAACTTCAATTTACGTCAAAGGCGTGGCACACAATGCGCTTGGATTTACCATCTGGCCGCATATCTACCGACATGACAAAAGTAGCAAGAATAAAGGACTATTGTTGAAACGTTGCTTTTAAAAATAGTATTCATATTTCCCCCGGTTAATACACTTTAATTAGTTATTGACCCCAGAATGGCAACATTAAAGTGCTGTCCGGCTTATCTCACATGATCAACTTCTCTCCCATCTTTTATGCTGTCCATCTGATTATTTTTGGATATATGAACAGCCGATGATTCACCTGAGCTAAAAAAGAAAACGCATGGCTATCATTTTTATGAAGAAATCCTGTTATGAAAAGCGCTTCATCGTAGTTATAAAAGTATGAGTATGAATTGATGTAAATCAATATTCATACTATGGATTGCTGAGAGGATACGTATGATTGCGCTGGCCGTCCTGATTAGCTGAAAAATGGAGTAGTCATGCCAAAACACATTGTTCGCTTAGTATCCTTGATTGTGGCGGTCGCAATCATTGTGTTTTCAGCCAAGCACCTCCTCACACCGGATTCCTTTTATCAGTATGGGCATTACCGAGGTAATGCAGTAGTGGAAATCGCCTCCAAGGTTCCTCAGCTGCAAGGTTCGGCATCTTGCCAATCGTGCCACAAAAAAGAGTATGACATATGGACAGCAGGTATCCATCGTAAAGCCACCAGGAATAATGCTATCCAGGGAGTAGTCTATAAGTATGGGCCAGGCTGCGAAGTTTGCCATACAGGGCCGGCCGGAAACCATCCCTCCAAGGAAGCGCTACCGCTATCCATTGAGGACATGATCACTTCGATCACTTATCGAGATCGCAAAGCTCATCCTGCCAACGTGCCCGGTCGAAAGCTGATGTTGAGTCCGGAAGACATGCGCGGAGTGTGCCTAAATTGCCATGAGAAAATGCCTGGTCGCCCCATTGAGCAGCGACAAATTGAAATTGAAAGTCATAGTGGCGAAGAAATGTGTGTCAAATGTCACAACCCGCATTCGCCCAAAATCAATTTTGCCAGCATGCAAATGGGGCCTCGCGGAGACGCTAATGCAGGTAAATTCTTGGCCTCAGGATGCAGTAGCTGCCACGGGGAGAACGGCATAAGCATAAATCCGGAATGGCCAAACCTGGCCGGACAACATGCTGACTTTCTGGTCGAATCGCTTAAGTCATTCAAATCCGGCGCCCGAAAAAACGACTTGATGAATTCAATAGCGGCAGATCTGAACGAAGCTGATATCCGCAATGTGGCTGCCTATTTTGCCGGAAAAAGCTGTGGCATCGCTGGCAGCAACAAAGCCAAGGCAGTGCTTGGCAAAGACAAGGCAGCGAATTGCGCGGCATGCCACAGTGAGGGAGGACTTTATGGGAGCGGTGCACCCGGAGTCAGCGGCACACCGACATGGCCAAATCTTGCCGGACAGAATTCAGAATACCTAGCCAATACTCTCAGGTCATACCAGGATGGAAGCCGCATCCATGCAGTCATGTCGAGCATTGCCAGAAATCTGTCTGATTCAGATATTGAAGAATTGGCTGCTTACTATGCAAGCATGAGTTGCAAAAAATAAACTAGTTACCTCACGAGGAAAAAATGACCACTCTAAATTCGAAAGTAGAAACGGCAACGACAAACATTTCACGCCGCGGGTTTCTCGGGTTACTGGGCAAAGGAGCCGCTTGTGCCGGTGTTATGGTCGGTACTGGAAGTGCTCTGGCTTCCATATCGGCAGAAGGTGGGAAGCGAGCATTTCAACAAAATGATGAACAATACGCCGAGTCAATCAACAATCCACCAAAGGTGCCGGGCTACAACTGGAACGACCACGAGTGGGCGATGGGTGTGGATACCGATCGTTGTATAGGATGCTTACGCTGCATGGAAGCATGCAAGATGGAAAACAGCGTACAGATGGACGCTTATCACTTTCGAACCTGGGTTGAACGTTATGTGTATCTGGAAGGCGCGAACACCGCTATCGTTGACAGCCAATCTGATCCAAAAAATATCGAGAATACCGGATCAGAAACGAAATTCCGTTTCGACAATCGCTATAGGAATGTAAAAGTGGACAAGGCATTCTTCGTCCCCAAGTTGTGCAACCAGTGCGAGCATCCGTCTTGTGTACAGGTATGCCCGACGGGTGCCACCTTCAAAACAAAAGAAGGCCCGGTACTGATCGACACAACATACTGCATCGGTTGTCAATATTGCGTACAGGCATGCCCTTATGGTGCGCGCACCTTCAACGAGGCAAGGGGTACCGTCGACAAATGTAACTGGTGCTACCACCGCATCACCAAGGGTCTCAATCCGGCATGCGTCGAAGTTTGCCCGACCGGCACTCGAATCTTTGGTGATCGCAAGGATCCTGAAAGCCCCATCAGCCAGTTTATCCGCAACAACCACGTACAAGTGCTAAAACCGGAAATGGGCAACGCCCCCAACGTGTTTTATAAAGGAACGGACAAGGAGGTGGTGTGATGGAAAGCGTATTCCACCATGTAACACCGCATATCGGTTTCATTTACCCGAACGAAAGCGATATGGCTTGGACTCAACTCATCGTGATTTACCCCTACATAACCGGTTTGGTAGCAGGCGCATTCGTCGTGTCCAGCCTGCATCACGTATTCAACATAAAAAGTTTCGCTCCAATCTCCAGATTTGCACTGCTCACCGCATTGTGTTTCATGATATTCGCGCCTTCACCGCTGCTATTCCACTTGGGCCAGCCAACCCGTGCTTTCAATGCAGTGATAACACCACACTGGACTTCGGCAATGGCAGCATTTGGCTATGTTGCCGGATTTTATCTATGCCTGTTACTGCTGGAGACATGGTTTGCCTTCAGGAAGGATATAGTCGCAATGTCCAAAACCCGAACCGGCATCATGAGCAAAGTCTATGGCTGGCTCACCCTCGGCTCTGACGATGTTTCAGCCCGGGCATTGGCTATCGATCATAAGTTTGCACGCATACTTTCCATGATAGGGATTCCTGCCGCATGCGGCTTGCACGGTTATGTAGGATTCATATTCGGATCGCTCAAAACCAGAGAGTGGTGGTCGTCCGATTTGATGCCGGTTATTTTCCTGCTGTCCGCCGTTGGTTCGGGTGTCGGGCTACTGATCGTGATGTATGTAATCGTTTCCAGATTCCGCAAAACACCGATTGCAAACGATACGATGCGCGGCCTATTGTACGTGTTGTTTACGGCAATCACCGTTGTAATGGTGATCGAAGGCCTCGAACTGCTTGAAATATTCTACAAGGCACGCGAGGGTGTCGAGACAGTCCGGCAATTGATAATGGGGCCAATCTGGGCCGGCATGGCAATTCAATGGCTTATGTCTTTATTCGTCCTGATCGTCACCTCTGCATTATTGCTGTTCAGCGTCAATGGAAAACGACTGGTCAACTGGCTTTTCATGGCGGGGTTAGCCATGATGATAGGTGTTCTGGCAATGCGCTGGAACGTAGTGATTGGCGGACAGGAATTATCCAAAACCATGAGGGGGTTGCTGACCTATTATCCTGAAATATGGGGGCGTGAGAGCCTGTCCGTGGTTGCGCTCATCTCTTTCATGCCCTACTTCACCCTGTGGCTGGTAACCAAGCTGTTGCCGCCCTGGGATGATCGAAAGAAATTATCTGCTTAAACATACCATCTGAGGCCGCAATATTTCACTGTATGGCAAGGTTGCTATTGTGCTTATTCAGTATTCATACTCGATTTGCATTCTGAATGTGTGGTCAGGCGAGGCATCGGTGACTCCGATCAGCCATGCGGCGTTGTATTTTACATACTGCCGACTTCCCGAGGCAATTTTACCAAAAACTGCCGGACCGATCCTACGATTCTGCTTTGCCTTTTCGTCCCAATTATTCCATTCCCCCATATCACCAAAGTATTGCACACCAAATTCCATAACAGGCTGCCAGCGATATTTGGCCTGCAGTTGATAGCCAAAGTTGGTGGTATATGGCGCACCACTCGGATCCGCCTTTCCGAATGCTCGTTTGAATAGCATGTTTACATTCAATTGCAACCAGCCAAATTCAGTCTGGAACAACATCCCGATCTTGGCTTCCCAGGGAATGTCAGCACTTAAAGGCGCTTCCAGTTCGGTTACCAATCCTGTATCGACAGCGTATTCTCCGGGCGCGGTAAGCTGAAATTTATTTTCCCATTCGAGCAGGCTAGCAGTCACGTTACCACTACGCTCCTGCTTAAAATAAACTTCAGTAAACCAATACTCTTTCGTGCCAAAACCCAAACCGACACTAGCGACTTGTGCACTATTTCCGGCGGGTAGCGTAGCTGAGCCAAACTTGATATCGAACTCCCGCTCACCGTATTCGACCGCGGGTGTAAACACATAATCTGCGACACCGGCCACAGCATCCTTGGTGCAGGAAATTACGCAAAGCAAGATGGCCAGTGTACTTAAAATAAACGGAAATATATTCTTGATCGGCAGATATTTTTTCATCACTTATTCTCGCCTGTACTATGCGGGCGCGACACCAACTTCATGCCGGTATAAATGACGATCACTGCCGTAATATAGAAAACGATCTGCATTCCTGCCGGGCGCGAGTCATATCCAATCAGACTATGTAGCAACATGCCTGGCACTCCATTTTCAGGCAATACTGCCGACGTATCCCACAACGGCGCAGCAAGACTGGGCAATAAATCCGCCTGAATAAGAAAATGCGCGGCCTGCGATGCCATCCCGGCGGCAAGCAGCAATACTAAAATACCGGTTGCAGAAAAAAACCAGCGCATCGGTACACGCAGTAATCCGGCATAAAGCATGTAACCAACTGCAATACCCGCCAGCATACCAAGCAATCCTCCGATCAGCATCGACGATTGACCACCCTCGTTTGAGGCGGCAATTCCGTATAGGAACAACACCGTTTCTGACCCTTCCCTCAGGACAGCCAACCCGACAATGACCATTAGTATTGAGCATTCGCTATTCCCATCCGTGATGCTCTTTCCCGCAGATTTTGCACTCGCCGCCAGCGCGGCTCCATGCGACGACATCCAGATGTTGTGCCATGCCAGCATCAGCACAGCAATACCGAGCACAAAGGCATTGAAAAGTTCCTGTCCTACACCACTGGCCATTGAACCTATCACATCGGTAAATGCTGCGACCAGACCAGAACCTGCCAACCCAGCCAACAGCCCTGCGGCTAGCCACCGATTGCTGTTAGGCACTCCTCGTGTTGCAGCGGCGAGTATCCCGATGATGAGAGAGGCTTCCAGCACTTCCCGAAAAACGATAATGGCAGTTCCGAACATGGCGTTTCTCCTATTGGACGATGATGACACCTTGGGCGGTACTGGAATTGAACTCACCGAAGAACGGATAACGTCCCGGTTCAAGAGGGCCGATGAAAATCGTTGCGGTACTGTGCCCGGCGATAACTTTTTCTCGATTCAGTGAATAACTCTCAAATTCCTCTGGAGTCGCATCCTGATTCTCCACAAGCAGTTTGATTTTAGTAGCAGACGGAACCGTTAGCTCGGTTGGCTGAAACAAATGATCCTTGATTATCAGCTTAAAATCCGCTGCATGTGCTGCAACTGGAAGTAATAACAAAATAAGCAGCAAGTATTTCAAGATCAGTCTCCTTTGGCGTGTTTTGCGAATGATAATCGTTCTTATTTGCAATTGCAACATGTTTCTGGCATGATGCTGCAACCTACTGAAGATGCTAAAAAATGAGTCAGCCTGAAAACCTCAAAAATGTCGGTCTTAAATCCACATTACCGCGCCTTAAGGTGCTGGATTTATTCGAAAACAGTAAAGAGCGCCACTTAAGTGCGGAGGACGTATACAAACAATTGCTCGCCAGCGGAGACGATGTTGGACTGGCAACGGTATACCGCGTGTTGACCCAATTTGAACAAGCCGGACTGCTGTTGAGACACCATTTTGAAGGTGGGAAATCGGTATTCGAACTTAACCAAGGTGAACATCACGACCACATTGTTTGCCTGCAATGCGGGCATGTAGAAGAATTCCACGATGCGGCTATCGAAGCTCGCCAGAGTAAAATCACCGCCGACCTGGGTTTTGCCATTCACGATCACTCACTGCAAATCTACGCAGATTGCACGAAGAACAAATGTCCGTATAGACTGTAATTATCTCTGCAACTTGCTTCCGAAGTTGGATGCAAGGAATTTATAATATATCTGATAAATATCTACCATTGACTCTGGCGCATGCATGTTGCGCAAGCAGAAGTAATTATTTTCTCAGGAATACTTCAATGAACTTTATTTTATGGATAGTGTTCGGCATCCTGCTGATGCTCATCGAATTGGCCACCGGAACTTTCTACCTGCTGGCGATAGGCTCAGCTTTCATCTATCCCACCATCGCCTCTTATAATGGTGAAACCACCAATATACAGATAGCCGCACTCGGTTCGGGAATCCTTATTCATGTTCTGATCGTGTTCATCCTGAAAAAACTCAGGACTTCCAACCGGGATTCGGACATCCCTACGGATGTCGGTCAAACAGTCGAAGTTATCGAATGGCTCGACGAGGGCACAGCCAGAGTAATGTATCGTGGCAAAGAATGGCCTGCCGACAAAGCCGAAATTGAAATGCCCGATGCAGACCATGGCATCATCAAGGTCGTGCAATATGGCCGCCTCATCATCACAACCGAATAGCCCAACCAGTGTAACCATGAAAAAATATCTGTTCGCCATACTCTTATTCCTTGGCACAACATCCTGCACCAGCACCAGCGAAGCACCGCCCACGACACAACTGACAGCAGATAATCGCCCCCCCGCAAAGATTGCGCTGGCATTGGGAGGCGGCGCAGCACGAGGTTTTGCACACATCGGCGTAATCAAGGCGCTGGAGGCACAGGGTATCTCGATCGACATCGTCGCAGGCACCAGTGCAGGCTCAGTCGTTGGCGCACTCTATGCGTCCGGACTCAACGGATTTCAAATTCAAGAGTTATCCATGACCATGGAAGAAAACCAGGTACTCGACGGTTCCGGCTTATACCGTTGCATACTTGAAACAGTGATCACGGACAAGCGGGGTTGTGTCATGGGCCAAGCATTACAGGATTTCATCAACGGTAATGTGAGATATCGCACGATAGAAAAACTCCCCAAGACATTTGCCGCCGTTGCCACCAACCTGAACAATGGGGAAATGATGGTGTTTCGCAACGGAAATACTGGCATGGCTGTGCGTGCCTCCTCCTCTGTACCTGTGTTTTTCCAGCCTGTCACCATCAACGGACAGGACTATGTTGATGGGGGCTTGGTTGCACCTGTACCCTCTAGCGTGGCTCGTTCACTGGGTGCAGACTTCGTCATCGCCGTAGACATCTCGGATCGTCCGCAGGACAGAAACACCACTGGTATCTCTGACATCCTGTGGCAAACCTTTTCCATCTTCGGACAAACTATCAATCGCCACGAACGAACCAATGCCGACATTGTTATCCGCCCCGTCACCTTCGGCATCCCCTCAGCAGATGCCAGCGGTCGAAACAAGGCCGTACTCGAAGGAGAGAAAGCCGTTGCTGCGATTCTTTCAGAATTGAAGGCAATGCTGGAAAAGTTGAATATGGAAAAACATGTGACGGGAATGCCGTAAGCATTCTCCTGCAATAAATTGTGGAACTGTCCATATTAAATTCTCGCTAACACCCACTATATTAGCGACTCAATACTAACTCCCATGTTTCGATTTCTTGAATCCCTCATCCGTGGCACGCAACCCCACGCGGCGATCACACCGCCCGGGGGGCTATTGGCGTTCTACTGGCATTTCACCTGCCAGACACCCTGGCCTTACATTGCAATGGTGGCAACCAGCCTAGGTGTCGCGCTAGCGGACATGACCATCCCCGTTTTCATCGGTCAACTGGTGGCGCTGATGGAAGTGCAGGACCGCGCAGCGGCGCTGGCGAAACACGCAGTCGCGCTGTCGGCGATGGTACTGGTTGTGTTGCTCGTGCGCCCTATGCTCCAGTTTGCCGATGTCGCCATACGCCACAATGCGCTGATGCCGGGCGCCACCAATCTGGTGCGCTGGCAGAGCCACTGGCATGTGGTGCGGCACAGCTGGCCGTTCTTCCAGCAGGATTTCGCGGGGCGCATCGCCAACCGCGTGATGCAGACCGCCAATGCGTTGCGCGACAGCGTGATGTCGTCCATTCGCGCAGTGCTCTACATCCTTACCTATGGCGCGATGACGCTGGTACTGGTCTCCGCTTTTGACTGGCGACTGACCATACCGGTGCTGGTCTGGCTGCTGGCCTATGTAGTTTTCCTGCGCTTCTTTGTGCCGCGCCTGCGCCAGTTGTCCCGACAGAGCTCGGACATGCGCTCGATGGTGATGGCGCGCGTGGTGGACAGCTACACCAACATCCTCACCGTCAAACTGTTTTCCAAAATGGCCGACGAGGACGCTTACGTGCGCGAGGTGGTGGACGAGCACCAGCAGGCCATGTCCAAACACATGCGCATGACCAGCCTGTTCCTGTTCACTCTGTATGCGTTGAACGCACTGCTGCTGTTGAGCACTGCCGTGATCGGCCTGAAACTGTGGGCGCAGGGATTGATCAGCGCCAGTCAGGTTGCGACCGCGTTGCCGCTGGTCGGCCAGATCACCAACATGTCCGGCTGGGTATCGTTTGAGATCGCCGGTATCTTTGAAAACATCGGCGTGGTGCAGGAGGGAATGCAGACCATCTCCGTGCCTCACTCGCTGGTCGATGAAAAAAATGCCCAGCCGCTCAAGGTGACGCGCGGCGAGATACGCTTTGAACAGGTGAACTTCAGTTACGGCTCGGTGAACACCGAACCCGGTAAGCCCGTCCTCGACCACATCGATCTGACCGTACGCCCCGGCGAACGCATCGGCCTGGTGGGCCGCTCGGGCGCGGGAAAATCGACACTAGTGAATTTGCTGCTGCGCTTTTTCGATATCGAACACGGACGCATCACCGTCGACGGGCAGGACATTCGCCACGCCACACAGGAAAGCCTGCGCGCTCAAATCGGGCTGGTCACACAGGACACTTCGCTGCTGCATCGCTCCATCGCCGACAATATCCGCTATGGTCGCCCGAGCGCAACGCAAGCCGAAGTCGAAGCCGCCGCGCGCATGGCGCACGCGCATGAATTCATCCTCACCCTGCGCGACTGGAATGGCCGCACCGGTTACGATGCCCATGTCGGCGAACGCGGCGTGAAGCTGTCCGGCGGGCAACGCCAGCGCATCGCGATTGCGCGCGTGATCCTCAAGGACGCACCCATCCTGCTGCTCGACGAAGCCACCTCGGCGCTCGACAGTGAGGTCGAGGCCAGCATCCAGGAGCAATTGCTCGACCTGATGGGCGGCAAGACCGTGGTCGCCATCGCCCATCGACTCTCCACCATCGCTCGACTCGACCGGCTGATCGTGATAGAACAAGGAAAGATCGTCGAGCAAGGCACGCACAGCGAACTGCTGCAGCGCAACGGGCTCTACGCCGCGCTATGGCAACACCAGTCCGGCGGATTTCTGGCGGAAGAACTGCCGGATTTTTCCGAATCCCTGCCAGCATGAATTATGGATTGGAACAAAATACTGGGCAGCGTAAAATAATTCCAATCCGCTCCTTTTCGATTCTTTATACATACAACCCGGTAGAACATGCTCTCCAATACTAATTCTTTAGGCCAGCCTATCGGGTTTCCAGTTCCGGGCTGGAAACCAGTTGCACGACCTGCTCACAAATTGCTAAAGGGGTGCCTTTGCAGTCTTGAACCGCTGGATGCAGCAAGACACGCAGCAGAATTGTACGCCGCCAATGAGATGGATACCGAGGGACGCAATTGGACCTATCTGCCCTACGGCCCGTTTGATTCGTTTTCGTCCTATCGCAGTTGGCTGGATCAATTCAGCACTTCCGTAGACCCGATTCTTTTTGCGATTGTCAGTCATGCTACCGGCAAAGCGGTCGGACTTGCCGGCTATCTGCGCATCGACCCTGCAAACGGCTCAATTGAAGTCGGTCACCTCAATTTCTCTACGCAGATGCAACGCACGCAGATTGCAACCGAAGCCATGTACCTCATGATGAAAGAGGTATTCATGCTGGGCTATCGCCGTTATGAATGGAAATGCAATGCCCTGAATATGCCCTCGCGAATCGCGGCACAACGTCTGGGATTTTCGTTTGAAGGTATCTTTCGCCAAACCACGGTCATCAAGGGACGTAACCGTGACACTGCATGGTATGCCGTGATAGACAAGGAGTGGCCGGCGCTGAATGAAGCATTTCAAACCTGGCTGTCACCGGAAAATTTCGATGGCATGGGGAAACAGCGTATTGCCCTCTCCCACCTGACCGAAGCCATACTCGTCAACAGAGGATAATGCGTAATTCCCTACGAATCCGTACCTGATGATAACCGTGTCCAATTCCCGTGACCGCTGGCTTCTCCCCCTAGGCCTGTTCGTTCTCTCCGTCATCTGGGGCTACACTTGGGTGTTAGCCAAACAGGCTCTGGACTACGCCCCCCCGTTCGCCTTCGCGGCAGAACGCAGTATCGGCGGTGCACTAGCGTTGTTTATCGCGCTCAAGCTTATGGGAAGGCCTCTCAAACTGGTCGAGCCAGGCGCCACGCTCGCTATTGGCCTGGCTCAAGTTACCGGCTTCATGGCGTTCTCGACCTGGGCTCTGGTGGAAGGCGGCCCCGGCAAAACGGCGGTACTAATCTTCACCATGCCCATCTGGACGTTGCTGCTCGCCTGGCCGATCCTCGGCGAACGCATCCATGGTACGCAGTGGCTTGCCGCGATCAGCACATTCGCCGGTCTGCTGCTGATCATCGAACCGTGGAACATGCATACCAGTTTATTCAGCAAATTCCTCGGCATGGTGGCCGCATTTTGCTGGGCTATCGGCACAGTACTAGTAAAACGCCTGCGCAAACGGCAACCAGTCGACCTGCTCTCACTGACCGCTTGGCAAATGCTGATCGGCACCGTACCGCTAATGTTGCTTGCAGTCATGGTGCCCGAGCACGCCACCGACTGGACTGCAACTTACATCGGCATCCTCACCTTCATGTCGGTAGGCAGCACAGCATTTTGCTGGTGGCTGTGGATCACCCTGCTTGACAGGGTACCCGCATGGGAAGCCAGCCTCTCCGTACTCGGCACACCTGTGGTAGCAATCATCTCCGCTCGGCTGACGCTGGGAGAAAACTTCAGTTTTGGCGAGATGGCTGGTATATTGCTGATAGGTACAGGGCTAGCCATTTTGTCGTTGATCGGTTTGGCCGCCAGCAGGCGCAATACTGTGAAATAAATCCACCCAGGAATAAAAGTACTCATAAAGCTAGGCGCGATATACCCTGCTTGATTACGTAATCCAATTTAAATTGGCATGACCCAGTCGGCCAATCCGCTCTCCAACAGCGAACCTTGGTTCGTCGCCGACGGCTATACCGAAACAACCGTGCTCGTGCTCGAGCAGTTTATCGATGAGATCATCACCACAAGCCAGTTCAAGCCAAATGCCACCTGCTAACCGGGCAGTCCGTAGTTTCATATGATTTGAGTGTATTGAATTTTTATGTGAACAGGAATATATTGATATCGTCTGATCGGCTGATCTGGTCATTGTTTCAGGGGGGGATCGTGATAGAACCCGCAAACCTTGCAAACTTCTTCACCATTTTTTTCTCGTCCGCGATGGTGATAATGCTGGGTGCCTTGTATGCTCTGCTTTTTGCATATTCGCGCGTCAAGCATTCCCCTAACCTGATGCCACTGGCCTATGGCGCCTATGCCGGCCTGTTTGCCTCGACCTTCTTTCTTGCCAACGCGGCCAATCTGCTCAAACACCCGGTTTGGCAGGCCATCGTCTTTATTATGCTGGTTGGTTACCTGTTTGCACCGCACGCAATCTGGTACCTCTGCGTAGGAACGCATTCATATATGCAAGAAAACGACGAATCTGGTTCCAAAATACCCTCAGCAAAGGAGCCCTCAACGTAGCTAATAACCAAGAAGGAGAAAACCATGGCAACGACTCAGTGGTGGGCATCCGAATCTTTCTGGCGTAAATCGGCCATTTGGGTAACGGGTGTTTCTTTGGTGGTATTGATCCTGTTGACCTTCGACACGATACCGCAGATTTCGGTGGGCTCTAAACGGGTTCCAGCCTACTCTGCTATCAATCACCGGATCGAATACCAGTACGATGACAAGCGCAAAGTCCAGATCCCAGTGATCGGAGAAATAGAGCCGTTGTACGGCAACAAACTTTCCGAAGAGCGGGCGAAAGACTTGGTAACGAAGGGTAAGCTCACTATCCAGTCCAAGAACTGCATTAATTGCCACACCCTATTGGGAAACGGCGCCTATTACGCACCTGACCTGACCAAGGCATGGCTTGATCCGTATTGGGGCGACAGAACATCGCGCGAACAAACCATGGTCGATTTCATCAAGGATCCATCCGATAAGGTGCATAACGCCCTCGGGCGTCGCATGCCCAGGCTAGGCGTGACGGACGAGGAGGCACGCGCAATAGTGGCCTTCCTGAAATGGATGTCCACTATCGATACCAACGGCTTCCCTTATAACTTCAAACCGATGCAACAGGAGGATTAATCATGGCTACGATAGGTCAGCTGGATAGTGCCCACCTGAACGGCGGGCAAAAACTGGCGGTGAAGTATTTCATTGTCGCCATGGTATTGTTTGGTGCGCAAGTGCTGTTCGGCCTGCTGGCCGGTTTGCAGTACCTCAAGCCAGATCTCCTCTATGAAGTCCTCGATTTCAACGTCAACCGCATGGTGCACATCAATGCGATGGTGGTGTGGCTGCTGTACGGTTTCCTGGGCTCGGTGTACTGGATGCTGGAGGACGAATCGCAGCACGAGGTGGTCGGCCTCAAGCTGGGGAACCTGATCTTCTGGGTGCTGACCTCGGCGGTCACCGTCGTGGTACTGGTATACCTCTTCGTGCAGGTCGGACCCGGTGAACACTCGTCGATCTGGCTGATCAACGAGGGCCGCGAGTATATCGAGGCACCGCGCTGGGCTGACATCGGCATAGTGGTCAGCGTGCTGGTGTTCTTCTACAACGTCGCCACCACCTTCTCGAAAGGACGCTATACCGGCATTGCAGGCGTACTGGTGCTCGACCTGCTGGCGCTGTTCGGCATCTATCTCGCCGGAATGTTCTACACCACCAACGTCTCAGTCGATCAGTTCTGGTGGTGGTGGGTCATCCATCTCTGGGTGGAAGCCACTTGGGAAGTGTTGGTTGCTTGCATCATGGCTTACGGGCTAATGAAAGTGCTGGGCGTGCGCCGCAAAATCGTCGAGACCTGGCTGTATATTGAAGTTGCGCTGATGTTCGGCTCCGGCATACTCGGTTTGGGTCACCACTACTTCTGGATAGGAACACCGGAATACTGGTTCACCATCGGCGGACTTTTCTCGGCACTGGAACCCATCCCGCTGGTGGCGATGGTGGTACACGCGATATTCGATGCGGGAGTCAACAAGATCAAAAATTCCAACCACCCGTGTATGGCGTGGCTGATTGCACATGCCTTCGGCAACTTCTTCGGCGCGGGCGTTTGGGGCTTCATGCATACCCTGCCGCAGATCAACCTCTACACTCACGGCACACAGTGGTCGGCTTCGCACGGCCATCTGGCATTTTTTGGCGCCTACGCAACGATTGTCATCGCCATCTTTTACCTTACTGCACAGCAGTGGCGTGGCAAGGTATGGATGGCCGGCGACCTGCCCGGCAACGGCTGGAAATGGAAGTGGGCGCTGGGCCTGCTAAACCTCGGCATGGTCGGCATGACCGTTGCGATGCTGATTTCCGGCTATGAACAATCACAGATCGAGCGCGCTATTGAGGGTTCGACCTGGGGTGGTTACTTTATGGCGCAGGCACACCCCTGGTTCATACAGGGTATGTGGTGGCGCGAGGTGTTCGGCACGATGTTCGCCGCCGGATATGCCTTGCTGATGTGGGATCTGATGACCATCGGCAAGAATGAGCAGCGTCCGATGCAGGCAGCGGTAACAAACGCGTAATGGTCAATGCTTGACCTTGGCCCGTCCGGTTCATCCGGATGGGCTTATTGTTCCGCAGGGCAACATATCCCCTCGCATGCCAGCCTTAATGTTTTGCCTGCGGCAGATAGTACTTCACCGACTTGCGCGAACCGGGTTTTTTCTTGTGAGTGACCATCCCTTTGACCGACCCCAGACCGGAGAGAATGATCTTGGGGTAGGCGAGATTCAGCGCATGCAGGCACCAGCCGCCCTGTGCATCGCGCAAAAGCTGGCGAAAGATGTATTCCCCCTTCACCCACGCAATCACGAACGCACCGTCCGCTACAGGCACACCCATCTCGATGACCAATATCTCACCCTCAATGAACTCCGGTGCCATGCTGTCACCAAGCACCATCAGCGCGATTATCTCGGTGTTGGAGCAGTTGCTTTCGGCCAGTGAACCATCCTGCACGGTGGCGGACACAACGGGGATATTGATGGGCTTGCGTGTTGACATATGGGTAACTTCAAGGTTGAACAGCCAGAATGATAACTTCAATTCCGCAACGGATGAACGCACTCGTTGCGTGGATTAATCCAATAAGACAGCGGCACGATCGCCCACCAAAATATCCGGCGAAAACCTATCCGCATCATGGGTTAAAATCCGACCCGCCAGATGGCCACTCCAATTCGGAACGAATTCATGCTACTCATTTAACAAATGCGCATTTCCCACCTCCGCCAACGCTTGCAACACCTCGGTGCCAAACCATGCCACGAAGACAGGCTGCTGCGTGGATGGAGCCAGGTTTGTTCGTACGACAAAAAGGGGAGTCCGGCTGAAACTTTCTTTCCATTAGCACTGCGTAACGGGTTGCCTGCCATAGAGGCGGAACTGGACGGACTGGCGCGTCTACGCGAAGAATATCCTGCCGACAATGAGGTAGCACGACTACTGGTGGAACTGCGTGACGGCCAGATGGTAGAAAGCGTGCTGCTGCCACGGGGCGGCCTGTGTGTGTCTACGCAAGTGGGTTGCGCAGTGGGCTGTGTGTTCTGCATGAGCGGCCGCAACGGGTTGCTGCGCCAGCTGGGCAGCGCCGAGATCGTCGCGCAGGTGGTGCTGGCACGAAAACGCCGCGCGGTGCACAAGGTGGTGTTCATGGGCATGGGCGAGCCGGCACATAATCTCGACAACGTGATGGAAGCAATCCAACTGCTGGGTACACAGGGCAATATCGGGCACAAGGAGCTGGTGTTCTCTACAGTGGGTGATTTGCGGTTGTTTGAGCGATTGCCACAAGACAAAGTGAAGCCGGCCCTAGCCCTTTCGCTGCACAGTACCGATACATCATTGCGCGCCAGACTGCTGCCTCACGCGCCACAGATCCCCATCGAAGAACTGGTGGAACGTGCCGAGGAGTATGCGCGCACAACCTCTTATCCGACACAATATCAATGGACGTTGCTCGAAGGCATCAATGACAGCGATGCAGAGCTGGAGAGGATTGTGCAATTGCTTGCCGGAAAGTACGCGGTGATGAATTTCATTCCGTTCAACAAGGTGGACAGCCTGCCCTATCACCGCCCTTCTGCCGAACGCATTATGGCGATGGTTCACATCCTGAAGCAGCACGGCATCCTCGCCAAGGTGCGCGATTCGGCAGGACAGGAAATCGAGGGGGCATGCGGGCAATTGCGCGCACGGGCGGCGAAAACCAAAGGTGCGCACACTACCGCCAGCATCGCCGTTTAGCAACCATGGCACGCCGCAACCATTACCACGTCTATGTGATCGAGCTGTCCAAAGACGTGTTGTACGAAGCAAAATTCAAAAAGTGCAACCCCGGCTACATCTCTGGAAAACCCTGTGTGTATGTGGGCATGACCGGACTCGACCCTGATGTGCGCTTCGACAAACACAAGGCGGGCATCCAGTCCAACCGCTATGTATTGCAATATGGGTTGCATTTACTGCCAGACCTGTATGAGGGGTTCAACCCGATGTCCTACGACGAAGCGCGCGACAGGGAGGTGGAGATTGGTATCGATCTACGCGAGGCAGGATTCGGTGTCTGGCAGGCATAAGGTGAGCTGAAGTACTGCACATTGCTTTTTTATTACCGGCAAGCCAACAATGATACTCACGTTTAACTCATCAAACATATCATCACCATGTATATCGGCACACTTGCCAGGTTAACCGGCACAACACCCAAGACGATACGCTTTTATGAATCCATCGGCCTGATTCCTGTCGCAACCCGGCGGGGAAAATACCGCGTTTACTCGGACAGGGATGTCTCGCTGGTGCATATGATCCGGCGCGCGCAAGCAGTGGGGTTCAATCTTGCCGAACTGAAAGGGCTGGTCGCAATGAAAGCCGGAACTGACCGGTTCCCCCTGGCAATCGCAAACGAACTTATTGCCAGGAAGCGTGAAAAGTTACGTGGCGACATGGAGAGGATCAAGTCGCTCGACCGGCAATTAGTTGAGCTGGAAGAAGAGCTGAACCGGACCTTCGGCCGGGAAACTTGACCGCGAGTTGTTTCCCTGCACGCTTGACTCTGCCCTATGGGGCAAAGTCTACGCTTCGCCCACTTTGTCGATCCGATTGGTGCGTAACTCCCCATGAAAATACTGGCCATCTCCGGCAGCCTGCGTGCCGCATCACACAATACAGCCCTGTTGCGTGCTGCCGCACGCCTGGCTCCCGCCGAAATAGACATCGAGTTGTATCGCGAGCTTGGCAAGCTGCCGTTGTTCAATCCGGATATCGAAGTGTGCGACTCACCCTTAATCGCTAACCTGCGTGCGAAGCTGATCGATGCCGATGCCGTGCTGATCGCCAGCCCTGAATATGCGCACGGGATCACGGGGACGATGAAGAATGCGCTCGACTGGATGGTGAGTACCGAAGCATTCGTCAACAAACCTGTCGCGCTGATGAATGCTTCGCCAAGGGCGGTTCACGCTGATGCAGCGCTCAGGGAAACACTTGCTGTAATGTCCGCATTAGTCATCAAAGAGGCCTCCATTACATTACCGTTACTTGGTTCCGGGTTAAGTGAATCAGGTATAGTGAACCACCCTGAAATCTCTAGTGCAATTCGCTCTTCCATTATCGCAATACAAACTGCAATATCACATCTGGATGGCCGCAGATAAAATCACCAAGTAATAGTTTACTGGCTTACATACCTGGTATCCCATCACCGCATCCCTTATCTTTTGTTTCACTGGCATTCGTTTAGTCCTTGCGCCGTTATAATCTTACTTTATTACTACGTTACCGGGATTCATCGTGTCTGATCGTCTGGCTGTATTACCGCAATACCTGATACCCAAGCAGTTGCTGACCGTGCTGGCCGGCAAGTTCGCCGGCGCAAAACTCGGCGGCATTACCACCGCAGTGATAGGCCGCTTTGTCGCGCGTTACGGCGTGAACATGC
>Ga0224495_10001245_pt1 | contig 18300 bp, 16 predicted proteins | sample SF_Jul11_sed_USG_FD_168128 | JGI IMG/M metagenome (GOLD analysis project Ga0224495, IMG submission 168128) | Sediment microbial communities from San Francisco Bay, California, United States - SF_Jul11_sed_USGS_4_1 | ecosystem: Environmental > Aquatic > Marine > Sediment | place: USA: California... | reverse complement strand
AAGGTGACCAGCGGATTGAATTCATCAGGTGACGGGCCTGCAGCACGGGGCGCGGCTTTGCCCTCGCAACAATGCTTGTATTTCTTGCCGCTGCCGCAACTGCACAGGTCGTTTCTTGCTGGTTTCATGAAAACTGCCGTAGGATTAGTAGGTTGTCGAATAAAGCTGGATTGGATCGGGTATTGCAGGAGATGACAATTGTATGCGGATATAAACTTTAATATTAAAAAGAAAATCAGAAATCAATTTAGGGTCATAACACCACAGTGCTCTTTTTCAGCGATTAAAGCGTAGTGTTCCAGCATTTCAGCCTTGGGTCAACGCGACCATATATAAATTCGCAGCTTAACGTATGGGCAAAAATGCAAAAAACAATGTCATTTAAATTGAACAGTTGGTGGTTTGGTCATTAATTTTAAAATCCAGCGCTTGAATTTTGGAGTCGGACATGTTTTTAGGTCATTTCGGAATGGGTTTTGCTGCCAAAGCAGCCGCAACAAAAGTTTCTTTGGGTACGCTTTTACTGGCCGCTCAGTTCATCGACCTGTTGTGGCCAACGCTGTTGCTGTTGGGAGTAGAAAAAGTGCGCATCCTGCCGGGTGCAACTATTGTTACTCCCTTGCTGTTTGAGCATTACCCGGTCTCACATAGCCTGCTGGCAGTGCTGTGCTGGGCCACTGTTTTGGGCGGAGTCCACTATCTGCTGATGCGTGATCGCAATGCTGCGCTGGTGCTTGGCTTACTGGCGGCCAGTCACTGGCTGCTCGATTTGATCGTTCATCAGCCCGATCTGCCGCTATACCCCGGCAGTCCGGTCATGGCGGGCTTGAACCTGTGGTCTTCCTTGCCTGCCACGCTGGCGGTCGAAGCCCCGCTGTTTGTGCTGGGCGTATGGATTTATGCCAAGCACACCATACCGACTGACAATTCTGGAAAATGGGGATTGTGGATATTGGTTGCATTTTTATCGCTCATTTATGCGGGCAATCTATTCGGTCCGCCACCGCCCAGCACAGTGGTGATTGCCTGGGCTGGACAACTGCAATGGTTGTTGGTCATTTGGGGATACTGGCTGGATAAGCACCGTATGCTGGCACCGCAGGCATGACCAAATACTTAGGTGGATCATTTGTCAGCTTTGCCTTGCAATGAATAGTCAGAAAAAGCAGTACTCCGTTCTTTGAATTACAATCTCACCCATACTAATGCCCGGAACCCAACATGCAACAGCTTATCCTGCTCCGTCCTGACGATTGGCACCTGCATCTGCGCGATGGCGCTTTGATGAAGTCGGTTGTAAAAGACACGGCACGGCAATTTGCACGCGCGATCGTTATGCCGAATCTCAGGCCACCGGTCACCACCACGGTGCAGGCGAAGGCTTACCGGGAACGCATTTTGGCTGCATTGCCGACTGGATCCAGATTTGCCCCTTTGATGACATTGTATCTCACCGATAACACTGTTGCCCAGGAAATACAGCAAGCCAAGCAAAGCGGCATGGTACATGCGGTCAAGCTGTATCCGGCCGGAGCGACCACTAACTCCGATGCTGGGGTGACAGATATCCGCAAGGCTTATCCTGCGCTTGAAGAAATGCAGCGTTGTGGGATGCCGCTGCTTGTACATGGTGAAGCGACTGACAGCAGCGTGGATGTATTCGACCGCGAGGCGGTGTTTATCGAACGAATTCTATTTCCGTTGCTGCGCGATCTGCCGCAATTGCGTGTGGTGTTCGAGCACATCACCACTCGCGATGCGGTTCAATTCGTGTTGGAAGCACCGAAGCATATCGCTGCGACTATTACCGCGCATCACCTGCTTTATAACCGCAATGCGATGTTTCGGGGTGGCATGCGTCCGCACTACTACTGCCTGCCGGTGCTGAAACGCGAAGTGCATCGCGAAGCGTTGGGTAAGGCCGCCATTAGTGGTAATCCTAAATTTTTTCTTGGCACGGACAGTGCGCCACATGCACAATTTTTTAAGGAGGCATCCTGTGGTTGTGCAGGCATTTACACTGCGCACGCAGCCATCGAATTATATGCTGAGGCGTTCGAGCAATTGAACGCGCTAGATAAACTGGAGGGGTTCGCCAGTTGTTTCGGTGCGGACTATTACTGCTTGCCGCGCAATACCGGGACGATCACCCTGCGCAAGGAAGACTGGAAGGTTCCGGATGACATGGACTTCGGTGAGCATCGTCTGGTGCCGTTGCGTGCCGGTGAAAATATGTTGTGGAAGATGGCGGGTTGAAATGGACGCAACAAAAGACCGTGCAGAAGTATTCCGTGCCAAATTGAACATGGAAACAGCACAAATTGCTTGGAAAGAATTACAACGCTTTTTTGCCAGTGGCGTGGCACTGATAGTTTCTGCTGACCTGGATCTGGTCGAAGTCGCGTTCCAAGTGTCTGAAGACAATAGCGCGCAAATTAAGCTCTGGATGGAATCAGGGAAACTAGCCAAGGTAGCGGATGTGCAGGCGGAGTATTGGCTGAAATCTGATACTCAAGTGTGGGCGGTGGTGGTGCGCCCATGGGTACTGGTGCAGCCGGTTCGGCTGATGCAGTAAAAAACAATCAAGCGATTATTTCGGCGTACCAAATTATGGGTTTTCCTTGCAGCGAAAACTGTAGGAATCAGGCACCTGAAACTGGCGGATTACTGGTCTGGTTACTGCGCTGACGCCAGACAGGAAAGAAGTAGCACAGAATCAGGATGCCGATGACTGCCAGCTGAGCCATCAGCGTTTGCGTGGTTGGAAGTACACCCAGCATGGGCAGTGATATAAAGTCGATAGAATTGGTTGCAACGATGCCCGCTTCCTGCAGAGAGGCGACTCCCTGACCTGCAAAAATTACTGCCATTGCCGCCAACAAAATCGACGTGGCCGAAAAGAACGCGCCTAGAGGCAGTCTGATACCGAAACGGAAGATACCCCAGCCTATACCCATCAACAGCAGAATGGCCGTAAACATGCCGCTCAACAGCGCCGTTCTTGTTCCTTCGTTGGTTTGCGTCCATAGGGCTTGGTAGAACAACACCGTTTCGAAGATTTCACGGTATACGGCAAAGTAGGAGATCAACGCAAACGCCCACAAGGTTTTCTTTTCCAATGCGGCGCCAACCTTGTCTTTCAGAAATTTTTGCCATGCCTGCGCATGTGTCTTGTCATGCAGCCAGAACCCAACGTAAATCAACATGGCTGAAGCGAATAGCGCGGTAATCCCCGAGGTGACCTCCCGGCCTACGCCAGATATGTCTACCATCCAGGTTGCTGCTACCCAGGTAAGTGCTCCAGACAAGAGCGCGCCTCCCCAGCCGGCATGGATATAAGAAAGTGCGCTGCGATTTCCGCTTTTCACTACAAAAGCGATAATCGCTGTCAAGACCAGTATTGCCTCCAAGCCTTCGCGCAACAAGATAAATAGCGAGCTGATGAAAGCCCCGGACACCGAGAGCTTACCTTCCCTAAGCAATTCTTCAGCCTGAGTGAGCAAGTTTTTTGTATGCTGGATATTGTTTGCCAAAGTGTCTGCAGCCACTTCCCCTGAAATTAATTGGCGTATTGTCAGCATTTCCCGTTCAATATCGAGGCGAAGCTGGGCATCGAGGTTGGCGAGGCTTATTTCCATGGGCTCGAAACCCTCCAGATAGGCAGCGATAGCATAGCGCTGTGCTCCCGCCTGATCACCGGCACGATAGCGCGCCAGCGCATGATCGAGCTGCTCAGTTGCGAATATCAAAGTGGCGTGCCGCGAACTACTTAAAGCCTGCGGTTGAGCGCGAAGGTAATCGAAAACAGCTCTGGTCTTGACACCGTGTTTGACAGCGATTTCATTTGCTGTAAGCGTGGTTAGCATTACCAAGTCAGGGACTACACCCTCATAATCCCGCTTTTCCCAAAGCCTTCTTCCTTGGTCCAAATGTTTCGGCAAGCTGTGTAAGTTGGAGACGTGGAAAGCAAGTGCCCAACGATCATCTTCGGACAGTTGCGTAAACCCGACCATACCTGTACCTGCAACGCCCAGCGAAATGGTGTTGTAAAGACCATAGACGCTACGCTGGCCCATGCGCGTGGTATCGTGGAAATTGGCAGGTTTTGGGTCGAGTTCAATGCCCTCTGGACCATCGCCAAGGCCTTCCGCACCATGGCACTTTACACATAATTGCTGGTATAAAACGACTGCACGTTGGGCATCCGGTATCCTGCGTGGTGACACAGGCACCTGGTAAGCAGCGATTATTTTCCGGCGTAGCTGTTGTGCTGAAGCGCTGATTTCTTCGGCAGGTGCCTTCAATTTCACGCCATGTGTAATTGCTTCGGCATCTTTTATCAAGCTTGCCTGGAGCGGATGCGCGGGCAGCTTGGTTAATAGTTTTGCTGACTGAATCGCAAATTCAAACTGTTCCTGATACTCACCCTCGTTGATTACCTTGCCGAACAATACGGATCCGCCGTAATCGACACTCAGGTAATCAAGCATATGAAGAATGATTTGCGCTTCCCGCTCAGTTGATGCTCCAGCATGTGCGGCTGGCGTCAACAGAATAAGAAAAGATAAAGCGAACGCAGATGAAATCATATTTTTTGTTCCGGTCAGCATGTAATAACTCCTTGCGCAAGGCGACAGCCAAGAATTTAGCAACAGCATCAATGTGGCTGTTGCACAAAGTTTCGTTGAGAATGGTTCTCATTATATATGATAATGATTCTCATATGCAAGTGATTTGTGTATGATAGAGTTAAATGTCAAACCCACAGAAACTATGGGTATTATGAGTAGGGTTCGGTCATTAGTCAAAATGCGGTGATGGATAGCCGGTAATTTAAGCAACTTTATTGCCGGTATGTTGTGCGAACAGCCTGCACATGCAGGGCCGCTGGTTCAGTCCTTACCGCATCCAATTTTGGAGTACCACCATGGAAAGCCAGGATTTGCGCAATGCCGGCCTTAAAGTTACCGCCCCACGCCTCAAGATGCTCGAGCTTCTCGAAAAAGCACAAGACCGTCACATGAGCGCTGAAGCCATCTACCGGCTATTGATTGAGGCTGGCGAGGAAATCGGGCTGGCAACAGTGTACAGAGCTCTAGCGCAGTTCGAAGCTGCAGGGCTGGTTACCAGGCATCACTTCGAGGGTGGGCAGGCTGTCTTTGAATTGGAACGTGGCCCGCACCATGATCACATCGTCTGCGTGCATTGCGGGCATGTCGAAGAATTTAACGATGAGATTATCGAAAAGCGGCAGCGCACGATTGCAGAGAAGCTGGGCTTCAATCTACGTGACCATACCCTGACACTGTATGGCGAGTGCAGCGGTCAGGACTGTCAGGCGAGGCGCAACAACAGTTAAGTGGACGTACACGCGCCGTGTAAGCTGAATTGTGCTATGCAGAAAAAAATGGTCAGATGCATTTTTCAGGGTATTCAGGATCAATACAAATTTTTACAACGGTTTGACACGATGCGTTCATTGCTTATCCTGGTGTTCTTGCTTACCGGCATATCCGGGCATGCGCAAACATTGCCGCACCATCAGTTGAACATCGAATTCAATCCGGAAAAACATAGCCTGAAAGCAAAGGACCATATCAGCTTGCCGCTTGGCACTCCGCGCACATTACATTTTTTTCTGCATCGCGATCTGAATCCCGTTTCGCCTGATGCAGCAGTAGAAGTTGTTGGCGGTACGACTGAGGATTGGATGCAGCGATATCGCATTACCTTGCCGGGTGGCAGCGATAACTTCACGCTGATTTATGGTGGGGAGATATTTCATCCGCCGCAGCAGGATGCACGGGAAGCTCGCACTTTTGAAAACTCACCCGGCATTATCTCGGCAGAAGGGGCGGTACTCAGCGGTGTAAGCGGCTGGTATCCCGACCTGGAAAATATGGCTGGCGAAGGAATGCTGTCCTTTTCTCTCGATGTCAAATTACCACAAGGCTGGAGTGCGGTCAGTCAGGGCAATCGCGCCGTTTCAAGCGATAAACCCGAAGCCGGGCAGAAACATGTCTCTTGGCAAGAAATGCAAGCGCAGGGTGAAATTTTCCTGATTGCCGCACCTTTCACTGAATATCTGCGCAGTAAGGACGGCATCGAGATGCTGGTATATTTGCGCAAGGACGATGCGGCACTCGCGCAGCGCTATCTGGAGGCAACTGCGCGTTACATTTCAAATTATCGAGAATTGATCGGAACCTACCCATACGCCAAATTTGCGCTGGTGGAAAATTTCTGGGAAACAGGTTACGGCATGCCGTCATTCACGCTGTTGGGCAGCCAGGTGATCCGCCTGCCGTTCATCATCGATTCATCATACCCGCATGAAATTCTGCACAACTGGTGGGGCAACGGGGTATATGTCGATTACCAGTCAGGGAATTGGTCTGAAGGATTGACTGCATATATGGCAGACCATATGGTGCAGGAGCAAAAGGGCGCTGGAGCGGAATATAGGCGCGGAGTACTGCAAAAATATGCCGACTTCGTTACTGTCGGAAGGGATTTCCCGCTCGCTGAATTTACCTCCAGGCATAGTGCACAGAGCGAAGCAGTAGGTTATGGCAAAACAATGCTGTTGTTTCACATGCTGCGCAGGCGGATCGGCGACGAAAAATTCATACTTGCGCTGCAAAGCCTTTACCGCGGCTACAAATTCAAAAGGGCGGGATTTGCTGATATCGAAAGTACATTTTCTCGGGCTGCAGGGGAGGATCTGGGCGAATTTTTCTCGCAGTGGGTGCAGCGCGCCGGCGCGCCAGAGCTGAAGCTGGTTGCAGCCAGGACTCGCCAGTCCGGAACAGGCTACGAGCTAACCATACAGATTGAACAGATTCAGCAGGGTTTAGCCTATACGCTTGATCTGCCGTTGATCGTTACCCTGGAAGGAAAAGACCAGGCCTATTTGGCAACAATGAAAATGAAAAACAAACGGGAAGAGTTCCGAATGATGATTAACAAGAAACCTTTACGCGTGGACCTGGATCCCGAATTCGACCTCTTCCGGCGCCTGGAGAGTGGAGAAATCCCGCCCGCTCTGTCGCAGCTTTTCGGAGCGGAACAGCTGCTGATTGTGCTGCCGCGAAAAGCGCCTGAGGCGCTGCGTAAGCAATACTTTGACGTGGCAACAAACTGGCAGAAGCAACCCGGGAGAAGCACTGCCATTGCATGGGATGATGAACTCAAGAAACTTCCCGAACAGGGTGCAGTATGGTTGTTCGGCTGGGAAAATCGTTGGCGCACTGACTTTCAACGCGCACTTGCTCTCAATGGCGCCGTCCTGACAGATCAGGGAGCCAGCTTCGGCAGTGCACAATATTCTCGAGAGCAGCACACGTTCGCTCTGACTGCGCGCATGGGGGAGATTTCAGCAGCCTGGGCTGCTGTTCCTGATGCTGCGATGATGCCTGTTCTCGCCAGGAAATTGCCGCATTATTCAAAATTCAGCTATGCCATTTTTGGTGGAGAGGAAGTGGCCAATCTTGCGAAGGGCACATGGCTAGTGGCACGCTCCCCGCTCGCTATGCCGGTTCGGCAGCAGGATGGCAGCATCTTGGAAGTTATGCGCGGAAGCCTCGAATCGCGCAACGGTTTAGCGCACTAGATTCTGAACTGCATTTAGCGAAGCGCCACATCGAATTGAAGCTCCTGTTTTCCAGACAGCAATTTTTCGCGGTGCACGGTGATGCGCAGCTTATCGCCAGGTTGCTTGTCGAACATGACAGCCTTCAACTCGGCAACATTCGAAACCTTCGTGTTATCTAGCGCAACAATGAAGTCACCGGAATCGATACCGGATGATTTGGCGGCACCGTTGGAAACGAGATCAGTGATGAGCACCCCGTTGCTGCTATCCTCGATAGATATTCCCAATTTTCCTTGCTTCGGTAACGGTGCGCTTGCGGGTGTGGCGAGAATAAAATCGGCAATTCCGGGATGTTCACCGAACTGGTTGCCATTGATGGCCACTGCACTGTAATTACCACCAAGGCGGCGATTGAGGTTCTTCGGAATTCCGTCGCCGTACATCATATGCCCCAGTCCCGCCAGAACTACCAGCAGCGTCTGTGGATGTTTTTTCAGGTAGTTCGCGGCGACATCCGCCATTGTTTCGTCCCACAACAATTGTCCTTCAAGGAATAATTCAAAGCTTTCACCTTCCGGATGGGTGTCGAAAATCGCTTTTAATCTTTGCCGGTAATCCTTGCTGGCAGGCTGAATATCATCCGGTATCAGGGCTCGCTCCTGCGCGTTCAGGCTGGATAAACCTCCCCTGAAAACCTTGGTGTGAACTTCGCCGGGAACATTAAGAGCTAGTACCGGGATGTGTTTTTCACGCGCAAATCTGAGAATAGGCTGAAACATCCGGTAGTCCACTTTCCATCGCTTAAAGTACTCGGTTCTGATCAACATCTCACGCTCGTCGATATACCCGGCCAAGTAATCGTTGACATGAGCTTGAAAAGGTTGCTGAAAATACTCGACTCCGATGGCGATATAGGGATAGCGCGCATAAAGATTTTGAATGAGAAGCAACTGGTTCTGATGATGTTCCAGCCTATCGTGAATTTCGCCAATGAATAAAGCGCGTTTCTCGGTAAGCTTGCCGCTCAGCTCATTGAGTTTCTGCGGATCGTTAAGATCGAAAGTCCTGGGCTTGGCACTATTAGCAGATTTCGGTACTGGCAACTGGAATCCTCCGCGGCTTTGCTCAAGCGCGGCACACGATGCGCAACAGGCAGAAAATGTAAGAAGCAGGACATGGCGCAATGTCATTGAGAAAATGCAGGCCATGTTCAATTGCTCATAATGCCAGGCTGTGCCATTCAACTTTTTGGAGGAATGTAACCTTCAGGCATCTGCGCACCCTCGCCAAAGAAGTAGCTCTCCATTTGCGTTGCAAGATACTTTCGCGCGGTTGCATCGGCTAGGTTCAAGCGGTTTTCATTAACCAGCATGGTCTGCAATCTGATCCAGCCCTGCCACGCTTCCTTGGAAACGTTCTCGAATATCCGCTGACCCAGCGGGCCGGGATACATCGGGCGATCCAGTCCTTCTGCCTCGCGGCCCAGCTTTACACAGTGCACCATTCTTGCCATGCGATGAATCTCCGACTGTTTTGTTATGGAATTGAATTATGCCATTTAGCGGAGCAACATGCGCGGTGAAGTTTGGTCATCCCGTAAGGCAACGGCCTGAAGATCGGCCTGGGCCTATACTCCTGACCACTTCACTAGGCCCCCATAGTAAGTCCCAAGTACCACCAGCCCGAACGCGATCCGGTACCAGGCGAATACCGTAAAATCGTGGCTGCTGATATAGCGCAACAGCCAGCGTACGCACAGGAATGCTGAAACGAACGAGGCCGCGAACCCCACCGCCCACATGCCCCAATCGTCGCTGGTCAGCAGCGCGCGCTCCTTGTACAGCTCATAGATCGTCGCGCCGATCAGCGTCGGCATCGCAAGAAAGAACGTGAATTCCGTTGCCGCACGGCGCGACAGTCCGAAGAACAGCCCGCCGATGATCGTCGCGCCCGAGCGCGACGTTCCGGGTATCAGCGCCAGCGCCTGCGCAAAACCCACCTTCAGTGCATCGCGCCATGAAAGGTCATCCACTGTTTGCACATGTACCGTGTGCTTGCGCCTCTCCGCCCATAGGATGAACAGTGCGCCGATGATCGACGTCGTCGCCACCGTGATCGGGTTGAACAATGCCGTCTTGATATGCTTGCCAAACACCAGCCCCAATATCGCCAGCGGCAGGAACGCAATGCCCACGTTCAGCACAAAGCGCCGCGCCGCTTCCTCATTACGCACCAGCCCGCCCACCACCGAGCCCAGCTTTGCGCGGTATTCCCACATCACCGCCAGGATCGCCGCCGACTGGATAACGATCTCGAACAGCTTGCCGCGCTCATCGTTGAAATCAAGCAGGCTGCCCACCACAATCAGGTGGCCTGTGCTGGAAATGGGCAGGAATTCCGTGAGCCCCTCGACGATGCCGAGTATCGCGGCTTTGAGTAGCAGGATGATGTCCATAGGGTGTGTCACTCCCGTGAAGTCGGGAATCCAGTGTTTTGATGAAGTTGTTGGGTGAGCGCAGCAATGCGCCGGTTGATGCGGATGCGTTCCTCGTCGGTGATCGTCGGCCAGCTGGTTATCTCCTCGAAGGTGCGCAAACAGCTGCGGCACACGTCATCGCCCAGCACCGTGGTGCAGTGGCCGATGCAGGGGGAGTCGGCGGTGATTTCGCCGGAATGAAGAGTGAATGGTGCGGACATGGCGCAATTATACCGGTGGCCGGGTATCCTGCTCCAGACGCGATATCCACAATATTGCTGCTTCGCGTGTAGTGCCGCACATCTCGTCAGATGGCTGCAATCCGCTGCAAAAGGTCGGCCGCTCGGGCTTGCCGAACACCTTGCAGCGCAGCGCTTCATCCAGCTGCACACACGGCACCCCGGCCGGCTTGCCATCCGACATGCCGGGTAGCGGCGAGGTGATCGAGGGCGCGATGCAGCAGGCGGCGCAGGAGGGGCGGCAATCCAACTTATGGGAACTCACAAATATAGCTGACAGGATTTACTGCACAGTGTTTTCCCACGGAGCCAACTAAATCGAACAGCTTCGGAGATTTCCTAAAGTCATAAAGACGATAAAGGTGGAACTGCTCCTCGTTGCTCTTGGCGAACTGGATTTCCCTTCGGCTGATGAAAAAGGGAGTTTCTTTGGCGAAGGCGGTGGTTTTAACCTCGATGAATCGTTCACGTCCATCTACATCAAAGGAAAGGATATCGTAACCTAGGCCGTCGCCTTTGCTCACAGAGACATGGTCGACTTTATCTGCAAGTTTCCTTTGTCCCAGCTGATACAGACGAAAGTGTTCGAAGTTCAGAACAAATTCCTCACCAGATCTGCCAAGTGAAATATTCCTGGCCTCACGTTCCAAATAGTCGCGCTTATTGGGCGATGAAAAATATAAAGGAGGGCTAGGCTCTTTAGCTTTATGGTCGAATTTCGGTGGCGCTACTAGTACTCCGGAAAAATTCTCAATCAAAGGGCTGCTGGCTGGTAATGATGTGGCTGTAAGTGCAACTTCATCAATTATCTTGTTACTGGCAATTTGGCTTTCTACAACTTCAAAAAGCAACTTTTGGAAATGGCCGTATGGTTTATATCCAGGAATCCATGGAAATCCGAGTATTTTCAGAATGGCACTAATATTTTGATGCTTGCTATCAACGGCTCTATCAGAGCGATTATTTAGCTTTGGCAACAAGGCGCGGCGATGTGCAGATTTATTATAGGACTGACCTGATAGTTCAAGTTGAAGCATGTGCCTATACGCAGCAACAGTGGCTTCAACTTCATGCCTAGTCCAATCTTCATTCATGACGATAATCTATCACGCCTTGTGATAGACCTGCGCCCCCTCTTTCACGAACTCCTCGGATTTGGCATTCATACCCTTCTCCAGCGCTTCCTGTTCGGACACGCCCTGCGATGCAGCGAAATCGCGCACGTCCTGGGTGATCTTCATCGAGCAGAAGTGCGGGCCGCACATGGAGCAGAAGTGGGCGACCTTGGCGGATTCCTTCGGCAATGTTTCGTCGTGAAAGTCGCGCGCACGGTCGGGGTCGAGGCCGAGGTTGAACTGGTCTTCCCAGCGGAATTCGAAGCGTGCCTTGCTCATCGCGTTGTCGCGCACCTGCGCGCCGGGGTGGCCCTTGGCGAGATCGGCGGCGTGGGCGGCAATCTTGTAGGTGATGATGCCTTCCTTGACGTCGTCCTTGTTGGGCAGACCGAGGTGCTCTTTCGGTGTCACGTAGCACAGCATTGCGGTACCGAACCAGCCTATCATCGCCGCGCCAATCGCGCTGGTGATGTGGTCGTAGCCGGGCGCGATGTCCTGCGTCAGCGGGCCGAGGGTGTAGAACGGCGCTTCGTGGCACAGCTTGAGTTGCAGGTCCATGTTCTCCTTGATCATGTGCATCGGCACATGGCCGGGGCCTTCGATCATCACCTGCACGTCGTGCTTCCACGCGATCTGCGTCTGTTCGCCCAAGGTTTTGAGTTCGCCGAGTTGCGCTTCGTCGTTGGCATCGTAGATCGAGCCGGGGCGCAGGCCGTCGCCGAGGCTGAAGCTGACGTCGTAGGCTTTCATGATCTCGCAGATCTCCTCGAAGTGCGTGGCGAGGAAGTTTTCATTGTGATGCGCGAGGCACCACTTGGCCATGATGGAGCCGCCGCGCGAGACGATGCCCGTAAGGCGCTTCGCGGTCATCGGCACATAGCGCAGCAGCACGCCGGAATGGATGGTGAAATAGTCCACGCCTTGCTCGGCCTGCTCGATCAGCGTGTCACGAAAAATTTCCCAAGTCAGGTCTTCGGCCTTGCCGTTCACTTTTTCCAGTGCCTGATAGATCGGCACGGTGCCGATCGGCACAGGCGAGTTGCGGATGATCCATTCGCGCGTTTCGTGGATGTGCTTGCCGGTACTCAAGTCCATTACGGTGTCGCCACCCCAGCGGATCGCCCAGGTCATCTTCTCGACTTCTTCCTGGATGCTGGAGCCCAGCACGGAGTTGCCGATGTTGGCGTTGATCTTCACCAGGAAGTTGCGGCCTATGATCATCGGCTCGGCTTCGGGGTGGTTGATATTGGCCGGGATGATGGCGCGGCCGCGCGCGATCTCGTCGCGCACGTATTCGGGGGTGATGACCTTGGGAATGGCCGCGCCAAAGCGCTCGCCGTGGTGCTGGGATCGTAGCAGTTCGGAAAGGCCTTCGACCTTCTGGTTCTCTCTTATCGCAACGTATTCCATCTCCGGGGTAATGATGCCTAGTCTTGCGTAGTGCATCTGCGTGACGTTGGCGCCCGCTTTCGCACGGCGCGGTGCGCGCTTGAGGTTGAAGCGCATCGTCTCCAGTTCGGGATCGGTCAGGCGCAGCCTTCCGTATTGCGAGGTGGGCAGGGCCAGTTGCTCGGTATCGTTGCGCTCGGTGATCCAGCCTTCGCGCAGCGCGGGCAGGCCGGAACGGATGTCTATCTTGATTGCCGGGTCGGTGTACGGGCCGGAGCAGTCGTACACGTGGATGGGCGGATTCACTTCCACGCCGGTACTGGTGTGCGTTGGTGTCTGCGAGATCTCGCGCATCGGCACGCGGATGTCGGGGCGCGAACCCTCGATGTAGACTTTGCGTGAATTCGGCAAGGGTTTGATCGCGGCCTCGTCGACGTGGGCAGAGACGGCGGCAAACGGGGCGGTCAGGAATTTGGGATTGGCATTCATGGTGATGCTCCAAAATAGCGGGGAGCATCGGCAGATGCTTCCCTACGACGGCATTACCCGTACAGGTTCAAAGGGACTTTCTCACTCCGTAACGGAGACCCCTAGCGAGGTCGAAAGGTACTGGAAAGACCAATCCATGGCAAGCTGGAATTGCCGGGCAATATCCAGACATCCCATGCGGCTTATTGCATACAATGCTCTCCACATGTTCAAGGAGAGCATCATGAGCGGACTGATTTACAGCTAAATAATGCGCCATTCTCTTGCAAATACCGTCACACCCCGCGAAGTCTGGTCTTGGGCGATGTACGACTTCGCCAACTCCGGCTACACCACGGTGGTCATCACCGCTATCTTTAATGCCTATTTCGTTTCGGTGGTGGCGGGTAACCAGCCGTGGGCAACTTTTGCCTGGACGGCGGCGCTGGCGGTCTCCTATGCCGCGATCATGATCACCGCGCCGGTCATCGGCGCTTATGCGGATGCGTATGCGGCCAAGAAAAAACTGCTGGCGCTGACCACCATCGGCTGCGTAGTGTTTACCGCACTGCTGGCGTTTTCCGGACCGGGCAGCCTGTGGCTGACCATTCCGCTGATCGTGCTGTCCAATTACTTTTACGGCAGTGGCGAAAATCTGGTCGCGGCCTTCCTGCCGGAACTGGCGCGCGGACGCTCGCTCGGCAAAGTTTCAGGATGGGGATGGAGTCTGGGATATTTAGGCGGTCTGGTCAGTCTGGGTGCGAGTCTCGCCTATGTGACCTGGGCGCAAGGACAGGGCCAGCAGGCGGCGGATTTTGTGCCGGTGACCATGCTGATCACAGCTGCGCTGTTCGCGCTCTCCAGCCTGCCCACTTTCATTTTCCTGAAAGAACGTGCCGTGCCGCAGCCTCATTTACAGGGACTGAACCTGATGCAGGAATCTTTCGCCCGGCTCCGGCAAACGCTGGCTCACGCCAGACATTACCGCGATCTGCGACGCTTTCTGATCTGCACGGTGTTCTACCAGGCGGGCATCCAGACCGTGATTACGCTCGCCGCCATCTATGCGCAGCAGGCGATGCACTTCACCACCCAGCAGACCATCATGCTGATCTTCGTGGTCAACATCACCGCGGCGATCGGCGCGTTCTCATTCGGGCACGTGCAGGATCGTATCGGACATATCTCCACCATCGCACTGACGCTGACCGGTTGGATCATCATGGTCGTCTTGGCATGGGCCGCACAAGGACCTGACATGTTCTGGGTTGCCGCCAACTTGGCGGGAATCTGCATGGGCGCCAGCCAATCCGCAGGTCGCGCGCTGATCGGGCTGTTGAGCCCGGCCACGCGTCGAGCCGAGTTTTACGGGCTATGGGGACTGTCGGTCAAGCTCTCGTCAATATTGGGGCCGTTGACTTACGGCTCGGTAAGTTGGGTATCGCAGGGCGACCATCGCATGGCCATATTGATTACAGGCAGTTACTTTCTTGTCGGGTTGGCGATTCTGGCGGGAGTAAACGTCAGGCGCGGAAGGCGTGCGGCACTGCGGTCAACGTTTTAGCCTCAAATACCAGCCAAATGCGCTAAAAAATGAAAAGAATTTTGTGTTTACTGAACATTAACAATGAGCCAGGTGAAAATTCATTCAAAACCGATTTCTCACTTCGTTCAAAATGACAGGCTCCAATTTGCTTCCTCTCGTCCGACTTAGGAGTATCCTGTGGCATGCCAAGCTTGTATTGAGCAGACAGGGGGTGAGTTGATATACTTCCAGCAAAGAACATAGATAAACCAAAGCAGCAATTCAGGAGCAGGAGATGCATGACATGGAACAGGCAAGAATTAACATGATAGAACAACAAATACGCCCTTGCGATGTACTGGATGGGCGTATCCTGGAATTGCTCAAGCTTGTGCGCCGCGAAAATTTTGTGCCCAGGGACATGAAAAATCTGGCTTTTGCGGATATGGAGATTCCGTTAGGCTACGGGGCCAGCATGTGGCAACCCAAACTGGAAGCGCGTACCGTGCAGGAATTGCATCTCACCCGCAGCGATCGGGTGCTGGAAGTGGGCACCGGCAGCGGCTACCTTACCGCGTTGCTGTCTGCGCTGGCGGAACACGTCACCTCGGTCGAAATCGTGCCGCAGTTGAGCGATACAGCAAAACAGAATCTGGCCGCCATTCGCCGCAATAACATCACTCTGGAAACAGGCGACGCGGCGCATGGCTGGGGCAATGGCGCGAGCTATGATGCTATCGTGTTGACTGGATCGACGCCGGTATTGCCGACTGTGTTTCAAAACAGCCTGAAAGTCGGCGGGCGCCTGTTTGCGATCGTCGGCGATGTGCCGGTGATGGAAGCCAGGCTGATCACCCGCGTGGCTCCCGACACCTACGAGACCGTCAACATCATGGAAACCTGCGTTGCACCGCTGCAGAATGCGCAACAGCCAAATAGGTTCGTGTTCTGAACTTTTCGCCGGGGTTGCGCAACCGGTCGGTAAACTGTAGTATTAGAATTATCTAATATACGAGTTGTGCAAATTCCGATGAAAATACCGTCTTCAAGACTGCTGTTGCTGCTTTTGCTCGGTGTGAGCAATTGGGGGCAGGCAGCCGATCTGCTGGAAACTTTCCGCGCCGCGCAGGCCAACGACCCGATGTTTGCAGCCGCACGGGCCGCCCGGCAAGCCGGACTGGAAAAGCTGCCGCAAGGCCGCTCCACCTTGCTGCCCTCCATCAATCTCAGCGCGAACAGCACGCTCAACGATCAAACCACGGTGTACCAGCCGCCATCGCCCCTTACAGGCGGTAACTATCGCTACAACAGTTACGGCTATAGCGTCAGCCTGGTGCAACCATTGTTTCGCCAGCAAAATTGGCTGGTTTATACCGAATCCGAATTGCAGGTAGTGCAAGCAGAGGCGCAGTTCAGGATCGCTGAACAAGATCTAATGTTGCGTGTTGCGCAAGCCTACTTTGATGTGCTGCTTGCACAGGACAGCCTGCAGCTTGCCGAGGCGCAAAAGACCGCGATCACCGAACAACTGCAACAAGCCAAGCGCAACTTCGATGTGGGCAGCGCGACGATTACCGACACCCTCGAAGCCCAGGCACGCTACGATCTGACCAGTGCACAGCAATTTGCCATAGAAAACAACCTGGAGATCAAGCGTCGCGCCTTGCAACAACTTGTAAACAAGATGCCGGAAAACCTCAAGCCCTTGGGCAAGGAATTCAAACTGGAAGCACCGCAGCCCGCCGACATGGAAAAATGGGTTGATGAAGCGCAATTGAACAACCCGCAGCTCGCAATCGCGAGAGCGGCCGCAGAGCTGGCCGAAAAAGAAGTGGCGCGCAATCGTGGCGGACACTATCCGACATTGGACTTGGTTGCGAACTACTCAAAAAATAACGCGAACGGTGGCAGTTTCGGAGCAACCGAAAACACCAGCAAAACCGTTGGCGTGCAACTGAATATTCCGTTGTTTCAGGGTGGTGCAGTAAATTCCAGATGGCGCGAAGCAGAAGCCAACCGCGAGCGCGGCCAGCAGGAGTTGGAAAATGCCCGCCGCAGCGTCGCAACGCAAACACGCCAAGCCTATCTCGGTGTGGCCAGCGGCATCGCCCAGGTTCAGGCCTTGCAGCAAGCTCTGGCTTCCAGTGAAAATCTGCTGGAAGCGAGCAAGCTCGGGCAGGAAGTCGGAGTGCGCACCAACCTCGATGTGCTGAATGCGCAACAGCAGTTCTACGCGACCCGCCGCGATCTATCCCAGTCCCAGTACAACTACCTTATCAGCAAGTTGCGCCTGAAAGCGGCAGTAGGTGGGCTGGGCGAAGAAGACCTGAGCAAAGTCAATCAGGCATTCCGGTAAAAGAGGGGCGGGCACCGCTCCTGCAGACCCCGCTTGACAATCCCTGTCCAACACTGCTGTAATGCGCGTTCATCAACTGAACGCACCCCTCATGTTCGACGACAACACCAGCTACGGTTTGCTCAAGACCCTGGAAGACAACCCCAGTCTTTCGCAGAGAGATCTGGCGAAGCGTCTGGGCATCAGTCTGGGAAAAGTTAATTTCTGCCTGAACGCTCTGGTTGAAAAAGGCTGCCTGAAGGTCAATAACTTCCGCAACAGCGACAACAAATTGGCTTATGCCTACTTGCTCACCCCGCACGGGGTCGAAGAAAAGGCGCGCATGACTGTGCGCTTCCTCAAATACAAGATGCAGGAATACGAGCAACTGCGCGCAGAGATCAACGAGCTCAAGCTCGAAGCGGAGCAAAAAGGCCTGCTGGAGAAAACGCATGAGTGACATCCAAAACCGGACGGCCTTGCATGCCGATGAGGATATCCTGCCAACGCGACAGCGACCTGCCGGCAGGTTGCCCGATATCGTGGCACTGGCACACCGGGCTGGTGAAGCAATCATGGAGGTCTATCGCAGCGGAGATGCAGGCACGACCAGCAAAGCGGATGACTCCCCGCTCACGCTGGCTGATCTGGCTTCGCATCGGATTATCGTTGCGGGCCTGAAAAATCTCACTCCGTATATTCCCATCCTTTCCGAAGAAGCAGCCGATATTCCCTATGCCGAGCGCAAGCAGTGGATACGCTATTGGCTGGTGGATCCGCTTGACGGCACCCGGGAATTCATCAAACGAAACGGGGAATTCACCGTCAACATCGCGCTGATCGAAAATGGCGTCCCGGTTATCGGCGTGGTGTATGCGCCAGTATTGGATGTTTGCTACTACGCGGCAACCGGTGCCGGAGCCTTCGTGCAGCGCGGCAAAATTGCCGCACGCCCCATCAAAGTCAAACTCCACACCGCAGGCAAAACCATCAAGGTCGTCGCCAGCCGCTCGCACGGCGACGGACGCACTGCTGCGCTTCTCGAACAGATCGGCGCCTGCGAATCCATCAGCATGGGCAGCTCGCTGAAGTTTTGCCTGGTGGCAGAAGGCGAGGCGCACCTTTACCCGCGACTGGGCCCGACCATGGAATGGGACAC
>Ga0224495_10001244_pt1 | contig 18305 bp, 24 predicted proteins | sample SF_Jul11_sed_USG_FD_168128 | JGI IMG/M metagenome (GOLD analysis project Ga0224495, IMG submission 168128) | Sediment microbial communities from San Francisco Bay, California, United States - SF_Jul11_sed_USGS_4_1 | ecosystem: Environmental > Aquatic > Marine > Sediment | place: USA: California... | reverse complement strand
GCTCGCCGGTGGCCGTCTTGACGAACATCCCGGGCAGTACCGTATCCCGCAGCAGTCCCCGCACGAACAACACCGGCTGGGCCAGCAGGGCGCCCATCAGCCGGAAGAACGGTGAAAACGGTGAAGTGTTGGCGATGCGTGAGCCTTGCGCCTGCAAGTCCGCCCGCAGTTCGGTCAGCACCGCCTCCTCCGTGGCGGGCAGGGGGCCAAGCATGTCCTCAAAGGACGGCGGCATCCGCCTCCTGCATCACCAGAACATCCAAAGCGCTGCCGTCCAGCAATTCTTCGTAGCGCAACCAGGCGGCCTGCAGGTCGGTGGTGTCCGGCAGGCGGGTGATGCGGCCGCCGGAAGCGAGAAAACGGGCGGTGGCCTGAGCCACCTCTTCATGGGTGATGGTGTTCACGGGGATCCTCCCTGGATCGCAAAGTTTTGGGACAGTTCCCCACCGTTTGTGTTTGTAATGCAATTATTTATTGAACCTAGGGCAAGCTTGGAAACCATGAATGGCGTATATGTATTTCTCAGCGAATGTTGTATTCTGTGAGAAGGCTGATATATAGAATATTTCTAAATCAAAAGGAGGATTATGGAAGAAAAAATTACACTGATTGCTTCTTTTGTAACACTGTTTTCATTAGTTGTAGGATTTTACATTTCAATTAAAGTTAATATTCTGAATTTTAAGGCCCAGGTAATATCAAAAAATAGGCAAGAGTGGATAAATAAACTTAGAAATTTAATCGCCGAATTGCTTTCTCATGAGATAGGTGCGCAAGGTAATGCAAAAATATTAGAAAAAATCATGAAGAATATAGATGAAAAAGAAAATGAAATTTCGGCAGATGATAATAATGCTTTGAATGATTTGCAAATAGAATTGTATCAAAAAATTATCGATTCAGCATTAAGAAGAAGAAGTCTTGGGATTGAAATAAGCTTAATGCTAAACCCAAATGATAAACGTGATAACCTTTTAATTTCCTTAGTTGAACTCTACTCATTAGGAACAGACAAGGATGCTGAAAATAAAAAATGGAATGAATATGAATTGCGAAAAAAGATAATAGAAATTACACAAAATGTTTTAAAATCTGAATGGGAACGAGTGAAATCTGGAAAGTGAAATTACCTAGAAAATATTTTTACCAAATGGGACAGTTCCCCACCGTCCAAAGTCCGTGCGGTAATACGCAGCGTTCCGTCCATCTCCAAGGCCGCCCGGGCGGTGCCGGGCCGGATGCGGGCATCCTCCTCCACCTCAAAGGCGATCGCCGCTAGGGCCGCCGCTTGGCTGCCGTCCTGGGCCACCAGATCGGCCAAAAGCCCGGAAGATCGCAGCCGGTTGCGCAGGTCTTGTGCCACAACCGCCAGCCCGGTGAGCATTTCCGGCTCGCCATCGGCGCCGAAAACCAGGTCGTCGGCGGATATCTTCAAATCGTGTTCGTGAAATCGCATTTTTCACTGGATATCGGTGCGCCGCGACGCCACAGTCCTCCTCGACAGCGCCGGGATCGCCCGGAACCTGAAACCAACACGAGAAGAAAACGATGGCCCGCAACAAAGCCCAACGCGACAACAGCCAGGCCCTGGCTGCCTTCATGAACAACAAGGATCAGATCGACCAACTGCTGGCGGCGCTGAAAAACCTGAGCGACGAGCACTTCAATGTGTCGCCCGAGGACGTGAACTGGAGCCATGTGGGCAGCCAGGGCCAATGGTTGGAGCAACTCCAAAACCTGGCCCGCTTCGCGGGGATCCTGCCCGAGGAATAAGCCTCACATATCGGCAGCGAGGCGAAGCTGCCGCAGCAGTTCGTTGCTGTCCACCTTGCGCGAGGTGCTCACGTTGACGGTGCCAATGGCCAGGCGCCGGGAGTTGTCGGTCTGGCTGGCCACATTGGCTATGGCTCGCGCCGATCCCGGTATCACCGCCGCCTCCATCCCACGCCGGGACAAGGTTCCCGTCTCTGCCCTGCCCGCATCCCCCAGCCCAAGCCAATTGCCCAGCCTGCCCAGCAGAGACTCCGGCCCAATCAGACCCAGAAAGCTTTCCAGCACGGCATCCAGCGCCGCATTGAAACCCTGTCCCAGCCAGGACCAGAATTCGCCGAACCATTCCTTGACCGTCTGCCACTTGGACAGCAGCCAATTGGTGGCCTGGCCGGAGGAGGCGAGAAAGTTCTCCCAGGAGAGCGATGACAGGACATCGGTGAAACCAGTGATCAGCGAAGGCCAGAGCGCTTGGATGCCCGCGAGGGCTGTTTGCAAGGCGGATAGAACCGCTGTTCCGGCCTGGGCTGCGCCATCGCGGAGGGCGCTCCAGGGTGATGCGTTCGACAGCCAACCCAGCGCCGTGTTGAAACCCTGACCGAGCCAGGTCAGGAACCCGCCCAGCCAGGACTTGAGGGTTTGCCACTTGGCCAGCAGGGCTGCGGAGGTTGAACCTGCGGAGGCCAGGAAACTTTCCCAAGACAGGGTCGAGAGGGCCGCGTTGAAGCCACGCGTCATAGCCGTCCAGAGACTTCCCATCGTGTCCGTGACTGCCCGCCACATGGACATAATTCCGTCTGCGGCCAGAGCCGCCCCATCCTTTAGGACGTTCCATGGGGATGCGCTCGTCAGCCAATCCAGACCCGCGTTCAGACCTTGGCCCATCCAGTCCCAGAACTCCCCGAACCATTCCTTCACGCCCTGCCACTTGGCCAGCAGCCAGTCGGCAGCCGCGCCTGCCGCGAGCTTGAGGTCGTTCCAATAGACAACCGCCAGGGCCACGGCGGCAATCATGCCGATGATCAGCGCCACCACCCAGGTGATGGGGTTGGCCCACAGGGCGACATTGAAGGCCCACATTGCAGCTTTGGCCAGCCACAGAACGCCTTGCACGGCCAGCAACGCGCCGCGCCAAGCCACCATGGCGGCGGTGGAAGCGAGCCAGCCCGCGACCGGGATCGCAGAGCGCAACAGCGCCAACCCGGCGCGGAATGGCAGCATGGCGTAACTCAGCAACCCGAACACCATGCGCAATCCCGATGCCGCGAGCGCTAGACCCAGCACGCTCACAGCGGCCAGTCCGGCCAAGCGGGTCAGATGCGGGAAGCGCTCGGCCCAGGCCTGCACGGCCTGTCCGGCGGCGGTGAGCCGGTCGATGTAGGGCGTGATCAGCGGAAGCAGGAAACCGCCCCAGGTGATGACGACATTCTCAATGCTGCGTTGCAGTCGCTCGAAGGGGTCGGCCATGGTGGCGGCCATGCCCTGCGCTGTGCTCATGCCCGCCGCGCCGACCTCGGCGATGTTCTTGCGCAAGGCGCCCGTGTCCGCGATGAGCAGTTTGACCAGCGCCACCGCCTCCTCCGAGCCGAAAGCCTTCTTCAGCAGATCGGACTTGGCCAGCGTGTCGATCTGCCCGTACTTGGCGCGGATGCGTTCCAGGATCTCCGGAAGCGAGAGCAGCCGTCCCACCGAATCGGTGAAGGACAGCCCCAGGGCTTTCTGGGCCTGACCCGCTCCGGCCAGGAAGGCGCGAAATTTGGTGGCGGCCTCCGAGCCGGACATGGTGCTTTGAAGCTGGCCCAGCACCGTGAATTGTTCGGCCATGGAGAGTCCCATGGTGGTGGCCGCCGCGCCCAGATTGGCGAAGGCGGCGGACATCTGCGGGCCCGTGGTTTTGAACATCTGCACGGCCTTGGCGGTCTGCCCGCTGAGCACGTCCACCCAGGCCGCGCGGCCCATCAGATCAGCCTGGCGCTGGAAGATGCCGAACATGGTGCCGAAAAAGCCAGTGACCTCGGCTGCGCTGGCCTTGGTGGCCTTGGCGGTGACGCTGGCCGCCGTGGTGAATCGGGCCAGTTCGGTGCCGGTCAGCCCGGCAATCGCGGACTGGATGTCGTAGGCCGAGCGCACAAAGTCCGTGGCCGAATCCCCGAAGCGGGCAGCGTGCTCCATCCCGGCGCGGCTGAGCTGCTCCAAGGCGGTGTTCTCCACGCCCAGGGATGCGACCTCGCGCAAGGCCCGTGAATGCTCGATGGCGGGACGCAACGCGCCCACCAGACCCAGCACCGCGCCGGAGCCTGCCAGGAAGCCTCCGGTGATGTGACCCGTGGCCCGCTCGGCGGCAGCCTGGAGTCCAGACACGCTGGACTGCACGGCCCGCAGGGGCTTGCTCACCTGATCCTGCAAGGACAGGATCAACTTGAGGCGTTCCAGTCCTGACATCTATTTCCCCGACGGTTATTTTCCAGCGAATGCGCCCGCGATGGCGTTCTGCACGGCCACGCGGGCGTGTTCAAAGATGCGCTCCCACAAAAACCACGCCCGGCCCAACGCCTCCGGATCGTCCGGATCGGCGCCGGGCGTCAGCAGCGCCGCCACCGCCTGCAGGAAACCCAGGTCATCGGTCTCCAGCCAGGCGGCGTGGTCTACGGCTTTTTTACGGTGACGCTCCGCGCCGGGGTGAGTTCCTCGGAGATGGGCGCCAGAAGCTGCAATGGCAGGCCCCAGTCCGCCTCGAAGGCGATCTTCAGGCGCTCACGCTCGGTGGAGGTAGCCAGAAGCAGGTTGTTCGCCGCCATGGCCACGTCGCGCTGCGCCTCCCGCAGGAAACGCCCGAAGTCGGTCTGACTCACTTCAAAACGGAAGGGCTGGTCGAACCCCTCCACCTCCAACTCAAAACGCTTTACCGTCATTCAAACCTCATAAGGAAAGTGTGTAGGGGCTTTGCCCCTACGACCCCAGCAGGGAGCAGGACCCCTGCACCCCGATAACGCGCGGGTGGCGGGCAAGCCCGCCGCCCGCGCCTATTAGGGGGGCCTGGGGGGACTCGTTCCCCCAGATGCTGTTCGCCGTTACCGGCTGCGGGCCAGTGGCACCCCATTGATGTGCACATAGTCGCGACCCGTGATGGCGAACTTGATGGTGTGGGTGAGTTTGTCGCCGCCCTTGGCGTCCACCTTCACGTCCGGGAAGTCCAGCTTGCAGCCGAAGGCTTCGACTTTCAGTTCCAGATCGCCGGTGTTGGCGTAGAGCACCAGGTCGAGGGCGTCCATTTCTTCCCAGGAGCCTGCGGCGTCGGCCTCGTCGAGCAGCTTGACCAGCTCGTCGGGATCCACCTGGAGGTCGCCGTCGCCGGAGACCTCGCCGTAGACCCAGCCCGCCGGATAGCCGTTGCTGGTGACAGCCTTGGTGCCGGAGGCGAGATTGAGGTTGACCTGATCGAAGCGGGTGAGGATGCCGGAGGGCAGTCGCACCTCCACATCGCGTCCGCTGATGCGTTGTCCTTGGGGCATGGATTACTCGTTGCTTTGTTTACTCGTTACTGACGTCGAGGGTGATCGAAACTTGGATGTCCTTGGGCGCCGAGGGCGGCCGCACCTTCATGCGGATGGCCACGGTGTTGAGGCCCGTCCAGGAGACCGTGATGGCGTCCTTGGCCAGGGGCTGCAATTCCTGCAGGGCGACCATCTGGCGCAGGGGCGCCGCCAGCCTAGTGGCGAAACCGGCATTGCCTGCCGGGGTGTTCTCCACCTCGTCGTCCGCGATGGCATTGATCGCCACTAGGCGCACCCGTCGCGCCGCCTTGTCCGTGACCCGCAGCCACTCGATGACGGGAAAGTCCCCGCCGGTGGCTTCCAGGGTGTTGCCGTCCGCGAAGTACACGCCCTCGCGGCCCTCGTACCACTGGAACACCGTGAAACGGTTGCCATCCAGGGCTTCCTGGGTGGCCAGGGTGAGCGGCTCGTTGGCATTGTTGCCCGCCACGGGACGGGTGCCGGGCGAGGCGATGGCGCCGTTGCGCACGCGCATGGGCGAGCGGGAGATTTTCTCCCGGGCGAAGAGCGCCAGCCGTCCGGCCAGGGCTCCCAGTTCGCCGCCGAAGATCAGGGGCGTGACCAGCACGCGCTGGGCAGCAAGGCCCGTGGTGATGGCCTGCGCGGCGGTGAGATAATCCGCCCAGGAGAGGTCGCCGGTGACCGGGGTGTTGTCGATGCCGCGCCAGGCCGCCAGGAAGAACACCCGACGGGCCTGGCCCAGCAGGGTGGCAGCCCGCGCCTGCATGTCCGACAACTCGGTGCCGGAGGCAACTGGTGTGCACACCACGATGAACTCCGGGTTGCAGGCCTCCAGCGCCGGGCCGATCACGTCCGCCCAACTCTGCACATCGTTGTGCGCGATGGCATGGGCCTGCCAACCAGAGCCGCCATTGGCCCGGGCTATCTCCAGTGTGCTGGCCAGGTTTCCCGCCCCGAACAGGGTGGCGATATCGCTGTCAGTACCGACCGCCGTCACGGCGCCCAGGCCTGCCGATCCCTTGCCGATGAAGAGTCCCACGCCCTCGATGGCGGGAAACGCTCCGGGCCCTGTGGCGCCCGTGGTGACCGTCACTTTACCGAGCGCCATGGGTGCCTCCCTGGCTCATCCAATGATCGATGCGCTGGTGAATGCCATTGAACCCGGCGTCCACCTTGTCCTCAAGCCGGGCCAGGGCGCCGGAGTTCTGCTCCACTGCAGTCTCCATGCGGCCTTTCCACTCCGCGCCGGACTTGATGCGGCGCACAAAGGCCGCCAGGGCCATCCAGGCTCCAGCGATTCCTCCCAGAAATCCACCTGCGGCACTCAAATTGTTCTCGTTGATTTCCATTGCTCTCATTTCAATAGGCATGTCATTTCAGCAAACCCAGCCCTTTGGCCATCATTGCTCCAAAGATCAGCAGCGCTCCGGTGAGCGCCAGGATGCGGGTGACCGGGTGCAGGCTGGCTTGCAGCGCCGCCCGGGTGACCTGAGTGAAGCCCCAGCCCGCGCCGAGGATCAGCACCACATCGGAGAAGAAGGTCAGGGTGGCGAAGCCTCCCCATCCGCCGAACAGGTCACTCATGTGCGGCCCCGGAAACGTTCATGCCAGCGATGAATGCGGGGCACGTACTCGCGGGTTTCGGGCGGCAGGCAGGATTCGATGTGGCTATATAAGTGGTCGAAGCCGAAGCCCTCCCGGGCGCAGGGCTGTGCATGGTTGATCACATTGCCCACGCCCCAGTTGTAGGCGGCGAAGGCGAAGTCCAGCCGGTCAGCCAGCGGTCGTGGTGCAGTGAAGATGTCCCACAGGCGCTTGTCATAGGCGATCCCGGCGCGGATGCTGGCCCGGGCGTCGAAGCGGTTCTGGAGCCCCATAGCCAGGGCAGTGCCCGGCATGAACTGCATCAGCCCGCAGGCGCCCACTGCCGAGCACACATCGGGATCCAATCCGGACTCGGTCATGCCCTGGGCTTTGAACACCCGCCAGTCATACTGATAGCCAAACTCGTATCGACCCCATTGGCGGAATTCGCGGTCGTACCTGTCCAAGTCGCCCGGCGCGGCCACGGCGTGACTCACCAGGAAGAAAATCCCGAACACGAGCCCAGCCAGAAAGATTCCCACGGCGATGTTATTCTCGTTGAGCGCTCGCTCGAAGGAGATGCCGGGAAACACCCAGTCGTCCAGCCAGCGCAGGGCCAGGAAGACCAAGCCCAGCGCCGCCACGGCGACCGCGAACATCGTGGTGATATTGATCAGCGTGTCCATGTGTTCCTATGCGTTGAGTTTTGCCTTGAGGTAGCGCCGCAGCACTTTGGCCGGGTCTACTCCGGCCAGGATATCGGCACCGCGCTCGCGCCAGACCATGGGGATCAGGCTGCCTTTGCGGAGTTTCTTGAGCTTGCGGCGCTCGATGCCCTTCGAAATCTCGATCTTGCGGATGAGGTATCCGGCCAGGGGTTGGGAGAACCGGCGCCGAATCTGCCTCACGGTCAGTTTGAAGCCTAATTCGCGCATGCGCTCAGCCTGGGCCTCCGTGGCCCGGCCATCGCTTTTGGCGCGGCGCTTGGGGTGACCCGTGCCCTTGTCGAACAGGATGGCCTCGTCCGCCGTGGCTCGCCTGCTCACCATGCCTGCGAAGCTGCGAGCCTTGCGCTTGCGCTGAGCGGTATCTCCGTCGAAGTGTTCCAAGCTGGAGGCCTCGACTGTTTCGCGAATAGCCCGCTTCAACGCCCGTTCCAGGTCGCCCGCCAGCCAGGCATGCACTCGCCGTCTTTCGACTGGCGGCAGGGCCAGCCAGCGAAGCTGCTCGGACAACTTGAGGTGCCCCGCCAGGGAAACCGAGATCATCGGGGAACCAGCACCTCGATGGCATCCGCGTGGGTGGCACGGTCGGCGGTCTTCTCGCCCGGCTTCCAGGAGGCGCCGCCCCAGGTGATCTGGTCGGCACCGGTGTATCCGGACTCGGCGGTCACATAGCGCACCGCCTCCTCCAACTCCAGCCGCAACAGCACATCGCTGCGCTGGGCGTCCACTGGCTCGCCTTCGAAGCTCGCCAGCCGGTTGTGGTCGCGATCCAGGCCCGCCAGCCACAATTCCACCAGGGCCAGCAGGTGGGTCAGCGATCCGGACACTCCCTGCAATTCTACCAGCGCGGTATATCGCACCCGGTACAGCAGCAGATCAGGCCCCTTCATACTCCCGGCCCAATCCGTGCTGCCGGACTCCACCATCGCATCGATGCGCTCCGGTGCTACCGCCTTCGCGTCGCGAAGCATAGCCACCAGGTCATGCAGCAATCGCATAGGCTAAATCCGGAGAGATCAAATCAAATCCATCCGTCCGGCCTTAGGGGCCTGGTTTCGGATGAGGTTGAGCATGGTGTCAGAGCGCCGGGCGAAGGCCTCCGGGCGTTGCTGAAGCAGTTCGATGTGTTCCCGGGCACGCTCGTCGGTGATGAGCGATGGGAGCAGGGGAATCAACAGCGCGGTAGCCTGGGCGTAAACGGCGTCTATATAATAGTCGCGGTGCTCAGCGGCGAGTTCCACGGTGCCCAGGTCGATCTGGGCGTTTTTCCAGGACTCCAGGGCGCGGTTACACTGGCGGATGGCCAGGGACAACTGGAATGCCAGGGTGACCGGCGCGGTGCCGGGCACGCGGTAGGTCTCCTGCCAGTCCTTCACGTTGAAATCCGGATAGAACGGATCGGGATTGACCACCGGCTCGTCCAGCAGATCGGGAAAACTGGCGCTGAGCATCTATGCGCCTTTCTTCAGCTTGACCGGCTTGTCATCGGGCAGCTTGTCCTGCAGCAGGGGGGACAACGCAAAGTCTTCCTGCTTGCCGCCGGACTCCTTCCAGAGTTCCAGATGGGCGCGGGCGATGCGGCGCACCTCCCGCAGTCCTTCCGGATGGCGCGGCCCGAGCAACTTCTCGCGCCGGGCCTCGTAGTCCAGGATGGCCTGGTGTTGCGTGCGCAAAATGTCCAGCGTGGTGCTCATGGCGCCTCGTGTATGGGGAACCAGCGGGGGCCTCAGCCAGGGCGGCAGGCGGGATATGGATCAATCAAGATCGCACCCGCCTCCTCCCGGTAAGGCCCCGCTGGCCGGTGGGGTCTTACAATTCCAATTTGCGAATGACCTGCTTCAGCGCGGTCTCCACGCGAGACTTGTCGTGCACCGACTTGGCACGCTCGTAGGCAGCCCGGGCGGCCTGGTATTCCTGCCGGGACAGCTTCTCGAAGCCGTCCGCCTCGGCCTGCTCAGCGCGTCCCTGCGCCAGCTTGCCGGAGAGGATGTGGTACCCGGAGGCAATCGAGCCAGGCATGGCGTCTGCTTCGCCCAGCACGTCCGTGAAGTACGGCTCGGGCGAGCGGCCTTCCTTGTGCTCCGCGTTGGCCCAGTCCAGCACGCGGTACCAGCGAAACTCCCTCAGCGGAGTGTTCAGCGGACTGCGCTGGTTGAGGGCCTCGGCCTTGCGGGATGCCGCCAAGTACCCCTCGATATCGCCGATGTCCCACAGCCAGATCACCCAGCGTGCGGTGATGTCGTCCTTCAGGCTGCCATGGCCTGAGGCGAGAAACCGCTCCGCATGGACGCGGTACTTCTCCACCAACCGCCGTTTGAGCACGGCCTTGGCCTCCAGGGTCAGCCCCTTCAGCGAAGCCACATCGGTCTCGAAGTCTGCCTCGATGCCACTGGCTGCCTGACGGCTGGCGATCTTGCCCACGGTGGCCGGAGACACGGCCAGAGCGCCTGGCGCCTTGCCAGCGGTCTGCGTCTCCCGAATGCGTTCCTGGGCCTGTCGAATCTTGCTCATGCACTCCAATCTCTTGTGTGTTTTGGGGCGCTGCCCCAAACCCCGGCAGGGAGCAGGCCCCCTGCACCCCATACTCGCGTTGGTGGTGGGCATGCCCACCACCAACGCCTATTTGGGGGGCGCGGGGGGACGGTGTTCCCCCGCACGCAGTTCGTTGTTAAATTCGGAAAATGTTTTCGGCCATGACGAAGCTGTCCGGGTCTTCCACGAAGTACCCTTCGGTGAACTCGTTCCAGAACACCACGCCCTTCCACTCGTGCTTGTTCTCGATGGCGCGGTTCCAGTTCTCGTGGATGTAGATGGACAGGTTGCGGTGCTTGGTGGCGACCAGGGAATTGGCCGGAATGAATGCCGGGGTCTCTACCGGGTATCCCGCCAGGTTCTCGAAGGCGCGTTCGATGACCACCTTCTCGCTCGGTTGGGTGCCATGGCTGCCGTAGAGCAGCGCCTTCTCGGCTGCCCGCAAACCATCCGACACCATGCAGGTCAGTTCGGAGCGCTTGTGCACCGGGACGATGGACACCAGATCCACGGCCAACTCGTCCATGTTGCGGTAGTCCGCGACCTGGGTGGCCTTGGCCGGGGCGGACAGATCCTCGGGCGCAAAGGCCGTCAGGATGTCGATCTGATTGGCGGTGCTGCTGGCCTGCACCAGATGCGTCCCGTTGTAGTTCGTGGTGCCGGTGATGGTGATGAAGGCACCGGGCAGGAAGCCATGGTTGGTGGAGGGGAGACCCACCACGCCGCTGCCCACGTTGACGGCAGCGCCGGAGAGTCCGGCCTCCTTGATGCCTCCCACGAAAATCTTCCCGGAGCCGGGCACGATCTCGCCGATGACGTTGTCCGGGCGTTCCTCGCGCATGCGCTGGATCCAGCCCTTGTTCAGGTTGGCGATCTGGGCGGTGGTGGCGGAGGCTAGGGCGTCCACGCCATTCCAGCCCACGAAGAGCCGGTCATTGGCGATGCGCAGCGCAAGCTGGTTGCGCAGCACCTCCTGGAAGTCCGGAAAGCGAGCGTAGGCATTGAGCTTGTCCCAGTCCAGCATCAGGTCGGCCTCGGTGGACTTGAGACTGTACGTGCGCTCGCTGCGTTGCGCGGCCACGGAAGGCTCCCGCACATTGGTGGGCGGGTTGCTGCGCTTGAGGACGTGGTTGTCCAGGTCGCCGTAGAGTAGCTTGCCCTCGGTTTCCTTGAGGCCCGAGACAATGTTGATCTTGCGCAGGAAGCCGGTGTGATCCTGATCGACGGTGAGGCTGATGAGGCGCTCGTGGGTCTTGGGCGGCACCGGGAAGGACGCCAGCGCCGAGCCTGGCGTGAAGCGCATCCCTGCGTCGCGGGCGATGGCAGACATGTACGTATTGAGGCTGCGCAGCGCCTCGGGGGTCAAAATGCTCATTCAAATCCCTTGAAGGAGTGGTGTGTTGGGGTGGCGGTTAGGACAGCATCCGCGTCAGAACACGAAGCCCGCGTTGTCCACCGGGCCGGTGACCTCGCCGCGTTCGCCTTCCAGCGGAGCGTCCATGTATTGCTCCAGGGCGGTGAGCCGCTCGGCCAGGGGCTTCACGGCGACAGCGATTCCTTCCTTTACCTTCGATTCCATTTCTGCGGTGAAGCGTTCCATGAGGGCGTCCGGAGACTTCTGTTCGGAAGGCTTGGCTTCCGTTTCGGTGGTGGCCTGGGCGGTCATTTTCTGCCCGAGTATCTGCACCGTGGCTTTCAATGCGTTGAACTCCTCGCGTTCCTGCGGGGTCATGGGCTCGTGCTCCTGAGGGGTGTTGCGGTGTGCGGTGATGAAGTGCGGGCGCAGGGTGCTCCACAGGCTGGTCCACCAGCCGGGCGGATGCTCCTTGCCAAAGTCCGGGGAGTGCGGCTCGTCCTCGATGCGAGCCTCGTCCATCGATTGCACGTCGCGTCCGTTATCGTCCAGGTGGGCGGTGTCGAAAAAGCGTTGTCGGCCTTGTGCTCCCGCCGAAAACAGCGCAGGCTCCAGACCCTGGCTCGCCGGAATATCCGTCACGGCCAAGCCGGAAAGGTAATAGTCACCTTTGGCCGGGAAGTCGTTGCGGATCTCCACGCTGAAAAACACCTGCTTGCGGTTCTGAAACCGCCCGAGCAACTCGGCGGTCGGGGCGATCTTGGCGTACAGCGCCATCCGTCCTTGCGCGTCCTGCCCGGCCCTCAGCTCGGTCACGTGACCCAGTCCGGGATAAAAGACGTGCTCGGAATTGACCGAGGCCGTATACACCTGGGGCGAGTAACCCGCCGCCATTTTCTCCAGCCACTCGGCCTTGATCTCGCGTCCGTCCAGCGTGCGGCCTGCCGTGGCCACCTTCATCCAATCGGTCGTTAGCATCCTTGCCTGTTCCATTGTTATCAATTGCCGTTGTCAGCATCTATTCCAGACTAATCCGTCTCATGCCGTGCAATCAATTGAATCCATGGCGCTATTTATGAGAATGGCGGCATGAATACCGCAAAACGCCAAGGTTTTGATTCCACGGTGAAACATCGGGCGATATAGTCATTGCATGCACGAGAAAATGACAAGACTTCATGCGAAAAGTTTGTACCGTCAGGGCTGGAAAATCCTGGACATCGCCGCCGAGGTGGCGGTGTCGGAGAAGACTGTGCGGCTTTGGCGCGACACGGAAGCCTGGGCGCAGACCCTGAGCGCGGAGGAAGCGCTGGAGGCGCGGATCGTCCACTTGGCAAACAAGGGCGGCAAGTCCGAGGAGGAGTATCGCGAATTGGAGCGCTTGATTGACGCCCTGACCCGGCTGGAACGGGGCAAGGCTCGGCTGGCGAAAACGGGAGGAGGTGCGTTGTCGGTAGGAGAAGCGCCAGAGAAAACGGGCAAGTCTCGCCGCAAACAGGAGCCGAAGAATGAGATCGGCGGACTCGACCTGGTTACGTTGCCGGAGCCGCCTCTGTTCGCCTACCAGCGGGAGATTGCGGAGAACGAGGCGCGGTTCTGCTTCTGGCTCAAGTCGCGGCAGATTGGCGCCACCACGCACGCCATCGCATGGAAGGCCCTCAAGCGTGCGCTGACCACGGGTTACAACCAGATCTTCCTCTCCGCGAGCAAGCGCCAGGTGCAGGTGTTCAACACCAGCATCAAGAAGCTGGCCCAGGAGCACCTGAGCCTGGAATTGGCGGGCAGCAAGGAGGTGATCCAGCTTCACCGGGGCGGCAAGCCCTGGGGCGCGTTCATCTTCCTGTCCACCAACAGCGCCACGGCGCAGAGTTATTCCGGCGACGTTTACATCGACGAGGCTTGCTGGATTCCGCGATTCGAGGAATTGGAGCGGGTAGCCTCGGGCATGGCGACGCTGAAGCAGTTCCGCAAGGTCTACGTCTCCACGCCCTCCACCGTGACGCATCCGGCCTGGGCGATCTGGAAGGGCGCTACCGGCAAGGACGGTCAGCCCAAGCCGGACAGCATCCACCGAGTGCGCACCACGGTGCACGACGCCATCGCAGGCGGAAACAACTTGATCGACGTGGATGTGCTCAAGCAGGAATACAGCGAAGAGGCCTTCGCGCAACTGTTCCTGTGCCAGCCCCTGGACGACGAGCAGTCGGTGTTTCGCCTGGCGCAACTGGAGCGCTGCCAGAGCGATCCAGAAACCTGGGGCCCCATCGGCAACGCCCCGGTGTGGATCGGATACGATCCCTCTCGCAGCCGGGACTATGCCGCCCTGGCCGTGGTAGCCAAGGTTGATAATCGCTTTCGGTTGGTGGCCCGGGAGAAATGGCGCGACAAGTCCTTTCGCTGGCAGGCCGCCCGGATACGGGACATGACCACCAAGTTTAACGTGGAGCGCATCGCCGTGGACGTCACCGGCATGGGGCAGGCGGTGTATGAACTGGTGAAGGAGTTCTTTCCCCGCGTGACACCGCTCAACTACACCCTGGAAACCAAGACCGACCTGGTGCTGAAAACCCGGCAGATCGTGGACGATGGCCGCCTGGAGTACGAGCAAGGGGACGCCTTCGTCACGCAATCCTTCCTGGCCATCAAGCAGAGCGGCACGGACACCGGGCGAGTCACCTACAAGGCCGGACGCACCGCCGAAACCGGCCATGCGGAGGCTTTCTGGGCCATCGCCCACGCCCTGTGGTTTGAACCCCTGCGCCAGCGACGGCGCATCGTCATCGGATGACGGACATGAGCAAATTTACCATGATCGAGATCGGCTCCCTGGAGCCAGCCCTGGACACGCCCTACGGCGATTACCTCACCACATGGTGGGATCAGACGGGCAATCATTACCAGCCTCCGGTGAACCTGGATCACCTTACCCGGCTACTGCGGGTTAACGCCCATCACGAGTCTGCCGTGTACTGCAAGCGCAACACCGTGGTGCAGGGCTTCAAGCCCAATGCCGTCCTCAATCGCGCCACCATGAAGGCCGTGGCCCTGGACTACATCCTCTATGGCAACGCCTATATGCGGGTGGTGAACAATCGCCGGGGCAACCTGGTGCGGCTGGATCACCTCCACGCCCGTACCATCCGCCGGGGCCGCGAGGAGGATGCCTACAGCCAGGTACTCGCCGGGAAGACCATCGACTTCGCGCCGGGGGATGTTGTCCACGTGAAGATGTATGCTCCGGAAAGCTCGATCTATGGGCTGCCGGAGTACCTGGGTGCCCTCAACTCCCTGCTCCTCAACGAGCAGGCCACCCTGTTCCGGCGCAAGTATTACGTCAATGGCGCCCACATGGGCTTCGTGCTGTTCACCTCCGGGCAGGACTTGTCCGAGGAGGACATCGTCCACCTCAAGGACAAGATCGCCGGGAGCAAGGGCGTGGGGAATTTTCGCTCGCTGTACCTACATTTCGACGGGGAAGGCGACGTGAAGCTGATCCCCGTGGGGGACTTCGCCAAGGACGATTTCGAGCGCATCAAAGGCATCAGCAGGGACGACATCATCAGCGCCCATCGCGTCCCGCCGCAGATTCTGGCAATCGTCACCGACAATCGCCTCCCGGCTACTGGCGACCTGGACAAGGTGGCCGCCCTCTACCACGCTAATGTAGTGCATCCGCTCCAGCTTGATTTGATGGATGAAATCAACGAGCATTTGGACAGCGGGCACCACATCGCCTTTGACCCGTACCGTCCGCCGGGATTGGCGGATGCCCAGGAGTGAACCCAAGGAGGGAATCAATGCATTGCCCCAAGTGTGACTTCAAGAAGACGCGGATCATCCGCACCCGCCCCGATCCGGAGTTCCCCTCGGTGGATCTGGTGCGCCAGTGCAAGGCGCCGGGCTGCCTCACCGTTTTCACCAGCCGGGAAGCGGTGATATCCATCATCGAAAACTCCCAGGATCGCGAAATCGTGAAGGCCCTGGCTCACCGTATCGAGTCCTTGCCCCCCACAGCCCGCGCCGATCTGCTAAAGCTGCTCAAGGCTGGCTGATCTGCCCTGCTTTCCGGTCGTTCCCCCCGCCACTTGTTTTTCTCCCCCTTCCCGTATTAAGAATAGTGCACCTTCGTGGATGACGTGCACCGAATTACCAGCACACAGGGGCACCACGCGTGAGAAAAAACGGGGAAACAAGGGGTTTTATCGCAAAATTCAAGCACCATCCGCCTGCCGTTTCAGGCAATTCTCCCGTCTTATCCGCCCCTTGTGCATTTTCAGTTCCTTGCCTGGCAAAGGGCCAGGTTCAAGGCCGTATTGTGTCCACAACCGGGCATAAGGTGGTAATGCCGCATGGGACTGCGATGTGCGCCCAGAATGGCACCAGGGCGCGAAGAACGGCGGGAAACGGTGGCCCGGAAAATTACCGGAAAAGCGGGAAACTCAGCGAATTGAACGCGGGTGGGGCAGCGCGAACTGTGGGGGGGAAATCGCAAGAGTACATTTTGTTCAACTCGAAAAAAGTTGTAATGCTCGCAACAGCAATATTGGTTGAACCCTACCAGAAATCCAGGCAGCACCCCGGACGCCTCTTGCGAGGGAGCATGGATACATCTCTTGAATGCCTGATTATTACGAAAAGGGCCTCTCTGAGAGGGATCCTTTTAAAAAACGGGGTATAATAAAGATTTTTACCTAAGCATAATAGGAATACTTAATATGAAAACACAAATAAATATAATGTTGTTAAATCTTATTTTTGCTTTTTCCACACTCAGTTGTGTAACACAAGAAGTTCTTATTAATGGGCAATCTGCGGAGGATGCTTATTCTCAGGCAGTACTGTTATACACCAATAAAAATTTTGAAAATTCAAAGATAGCTTTAGAAGAAATTATAGAGAAAGCAAATCACCCGTCATCTCGGGGTTTGCTTTCTCTTATTTATTATAATGGAAATGGAGCCACAAAAAATAGGGAATATGCGTACCAGTTGGCATTGGATTTGGAAAAAGAGATAAATTTCAAACAATTTATAAACCCATTTTTTAACGATAAAAAATATTTTGAAGGTGCTTATTACTCAAATATTGTATTGTTAAAGTATTACACAGACATAAAAAAAAACTTAGCTGGACGGAGGGTTGCGGCTGATTTTTTATTTAACAACATAAAACATTTGGATTATTTGCAGAAAAAAGTTGCAGAAATGGATATAGAATTCAATTACAGTTGGTTGATCTCCTCAAAATCATTTGAGAATAATATTCCAAAAAATCAACATTCAAAAGAATTAGAAAAAAGTGAAAATTCTGTTGAAATTAGCACTAATATTAGCTCGGAGAATAAGTCTGAGATTGGATTTCGCCAGTCAAGAATAGGATTAGTAACATCAGAAAAGCAAATAATTGCATATGAAAAACTTCAAGTCGATGTAAAATTATTTCTGGAAAAAGCAATTCAAAATCAATCAACACCAAAAACACAATCAGTTTCTCAGGGATTATGGCGGTATACAACAACGACCAATGATCAGTTAACAGGTTTGTCAAAACAAGTTATTATGTTATTTAAATGTCAAATTATTAATGAGCAATCAGTATGCGCTATTAATCGAATGATGTATGGGTATGAAGAGGCAACAATTGGTGATATTAACGGATTCGTTGACAAGGTAATGCAGAGTATATATTTTAAATGGAAGCTAGATCATGATAGGGGATAAATTGGGTGCAAAGCTAAGCGTCCGCTCTATCAAACTCTCATGATTTTCTGAAAACGATAGGTTGTATATAATTGTTGATGTTGTTAAGTGTTTTTATTGAGCGCTAAAATTATTTATTTTTATAAAAAGGAGATGCGATGAAATCTTTAGGGAACATACTTTGGCATTTTCCATTTTTTGGATTCGTTAACGCAATTGTAACTTATCTATTTGGCCTTTTGTTAACAGTGACCGTAGTAGCTGCGCCAATCGGTCTTGGTTTGATGGAACTCGGTAAATTTCTTTTTGCTCCATTCGGTCATGCTATGATTAGTAAATCGAAAATGGACCAAGCTAAAAAAGAAGCAATTCGTGCATATAACACTTCATGGAACACATACTCTGCCATTATAATGATCCTCTATCTCCCGATTGGTTTGATATTGGCTGTCATAACAATCTTTCAAGTTGCATTTCTATTTATTAGTATTATTGGGATTCCCCCTGCCATAGTAATCGCCAAAACAATTGGAACATTCTTCAATCCTGTTTACAAAGTTTGCGTGACACAGGCTGTTGCTGATGAAATAGATCGAAGGGTTGCTATTAATCACCTCGATTCGTAGCATGTTTGGCAGAGGTGGCTTGTAATAAACTAGGTGGTTTTACCTACGGTTTTAAGAACGTTGTATCCAGGAGTCAAATCGAATGGGAATTCTCTGGTCAGTAGATGGCCAGGGAATTCGCCTGGTGACCCCACGGAGTATCTCCCCTGGGGCTGCCGCTGTTCCTCACACACCGATTTCCCGCATCCGGCCCCTCAAGCCTCCCCCCTTTTCTCTCGCGCTTCTATCACCCCGCGTCCCTTCTCCCCGCCTTTTTGGCCTTTCCCACAGCTTCACACACCATCAGAAAATGGTGAGGGGCTGCCTATCTCATTGAAATGATGGTGGGCGGTACAGGGTTTGAACCTGTGACCTAAGGCTTGTAAAGCCTCCGGTGGCTAGGCATTCTCGCACGGGTACCGCTCCCCCTGTTATCGACCCCCGCTCTACCCATTCCACACCCCCATTGCCTCACACCCCGCGCACCCGGTTCGCATCCCCTCCCCGGGGTGTATAGTGGA